>Ga0209335_10004545_pt1 | contig 13141 bp, 14 predicted proteins | sample COG_09_FD_184753 | JGI IMG/M metagenome (GOLD analysis project Ga0209335, IMG submission 184753) | Pelagic Microbial community sample from North Sea - COGITO 998_met_09 (SPAdes) (version 2) | ecosystem: Environmental > Aquatic > Marine > Neritic zone/Coastal water | place: Helgoland, sampling...
AAGCTTAATTGACAAATTAACCCCAAAGCTTATAAACACTCAATTATCAAATATGACAAAAAGACTAAAATCTAAACATAAAGTTGATCGAAGACTAAAAGCAAATATATGGGGTAGACCAAAAAGCCCATTTAATTCTAGAGCCTATCCTCCTGGCCAACACGGCCAAAATAAAAAAGGCAAACCAACAGATTATGGAATTCAGCTACAAGCAAAACAAAAGTTAAAAGCTTATTACGGAAATATTAACGAAAGACAATTTAGAAATATTTATAGAAAAGCACTTTCTAAAAGAGGTGATACTACCGAAAATTTAATTGCTTTGCTTGAAAGCAGACTTGATACAGTAATTTATAGAGCAAAATTTGCTCCTACAGTTTTTGCTGCAAGACAAATAATTAATCATGGACACATTAAAGTAAATAAAAAAAGAGTAAATATTGCAAGTTATGTTGTCAAGGACTCTGACTTAATTGAAGTTAGAGAGAAGTCTAAAAAATTAACTGTAATTGATGGATCTTTACAAAGTAAAGAAAGAGATGTTCCAGAATATATTCAATTAGATGATAAAAATAAATCCGCTAAACTCATAAGAGTTCCTAAATTTGCAGAAGTACCGTTTCCGGTTATCATGGAGCCTAGTTTAGTAATTGAATATTATTCAAGATAATAGTTAATTTTATTAAATATACTCATTATATTTATAACATTCATTTACATTAGATTGTGTTAATAATGACGTATGTCATCGTTAAAAAAAAATTTTCTTATTGTTTTTTTATCTTCTTATTTTCTAATAGGTTCATTGAATTCAATTAATACAGGAATTTCCTTTGACGAAAAACATGAAGAGTTAAACTGGAATTTTCATGTAAGTTTATTAAAACAAATTTCCGATATTGTAATCAATAACAAAAAATTTGATAAAAAAAAATTTGATCAAGAAGTTCAAAGTTTTGTAGGTTATGGAATTGGATTTCAAATAATTTCACAACCAATTCAGTCTATTTTAAAAAAATTTTTAATTAAGAAATCAAATTTAGATAATTATGGAGCAAAATTACTTGCAAAACACTTTGTTGTTTTTTTATTCTTTTTTATATCAGGAATATTTTTTTATTTAATTTTAAAAAAAATCATCGATAATGAAAATTTTTGCATATTAGGAACTACTCTATATTTAACTTATCCTTATTTATTTGGTCAATCAATGTTCAGCCCTAAAGATGTTCCTTTTATGTCTGTATGGTTAATTTGCACATATGTAAGTTTTATTTTGTTTGAAAAAATAATTCATGAAGATAGATTAAAATTAATAAACATAATAATCTTTTCATTATGTTCGGCTTATTTATTATCAATAAGAATAGCTGGTGTACTTATTTTTATTCAATATTTAATTACGCTTTTAATTTTTTTAAATATTTATAAAATTAGTTTTATAAGTTTTTTTAAAAAATATTTTAAAAATTTAATAATTTTTATACTATTCTTAATAACTTTTATTTTTTTGTTTTATCCTATTTTCTGGATTAATCCCTTATTGTTAATTCAAACTTTTGAAGTAAATGCTTTTCATTTTAACAATGTTGGGACAACTACATTTGGTGAAATCATGTATGCAAAAAATCTTCCAGTTACTTATTTAATAAAATGGTTTATGGTTAAAATACCTTTATTAATATTATCAGGCATTATTTTATTACCATTTACAGAAAAAAAAATCTTTGAAGATAAAAAAAAGGGAATTTTTTTTGGGACTATTTTACTTTCAGTTATATTAATAAATTTAATTCTTATATTTAAGAAGGCTCACTTATACGATGAAATAAGGCAAGTAATGTTCCTTGTGCCCTTAATTTTTTTAATAGGGCTAACTTCACTTTTTATTTTTTCAAAAAATTTATTTTATTTATTTGGTTTTTTAACTATTTTATTATTTGTTGTTGAAAATGTTAGAATTAACCCTTATCAGTATGTTTGGTTTAATCTTCCAGCAAGGTATTTTGATTTAACTAAAAATTTTGAATTAGAGTATCAGGGTATAAGTGGTAAAGAAATTTCTATTTATATAAATAAACTTGATACAAAAGAATCATGTATTTTAGCTAACCCTATGTGGAGCGTTAAACCATTTTTGAATAAACAAAAATTTAATTGTTTTGATATTTGGCAAAAAATTGAAACTGATTATAAAAGACCTTTTTTAGCGGTACAAAATGTAAGAAACTTAAAAAGAAGCATGCCTTATAAATGTAAATCAATACACGAAACTAATTTTAAACTTTTTTTTCATAAAGAAAAAATTACCACTGGAAAACTTTTAAAGTGCGAGTAGCAAATTATTTATTATTTTTTAGCAAATATATGAGATAAATTTGAATCACTTGACCATACTTTCTTATAATTAAATTTAATTAAATAACTGTAAATATTTGAACTTAAAATATTTTTTTCATCAATTTCAATACATATCATCTTGGGTTTATAAACATTTAAATCAATTGAACGAAGAGCATCAAAGTCTCCGCCTTCAACATCAATATTGAGAAAATCAATTCTATTATTTTTAAATTTACTATAATTTAATATAGTATCAATCTTTAAAGATTTTATTTTTTTTTCTTTTATTTCACCTTGCATTCTTTTAATTGCGATTTCTTTTTTTACTGAAGTTAATTGGCTAAGTTCTTTTTGATAATAATATTTTATTTCACCATCATAATTTGTAATAGCAGAATTAATATTAACGTCATCTGGTCTTAAAAAATTAAATAAATCAATTGTATATTCACTCAAGTCAATATTCACACCTCTCCAACCTTTTTTATATAGTAAATAAGTATTACTTAAGTGAAGAGGGTGATAGCAGCCTGCATCAACATATGACCCATTATTAATATCTTTGAAAAAATCTGCAATAATTAAATCCTCTCCTTCCATGGAGTAAGAATTTTTTTTTTTATAATATTTATGTTTTAAGTAAACGTTATGAAATATTTTTAATTTTTTAAAAAAATTTCCAATTAATTTATTCAACGGATTTTAATTCGTCTTTAATTTTATTAATAAATGCATTTATTAATATTCTTTCATCTTGTTTTAAAAAATTTTCTTTTTTTATAGCCTTGGTCATCTCAATTTTAATTGAGTTTACCATTCCCTTTCTACCTTCTCTTGTAAGCAAAGTATCAGTTTGAGAGGTGATCTTATTTAAGGTCTTTCCGATAGTAAACTCAAATACTACTATAAATGCAATGATTGCAATCAGAGTTTTATAAATATAATTTCTCATAATAAATTTTATGAAATATTTTTTTCGACTAAAAGTTTTTTTAGCTCTCCACTTTCAAACATTTCTTTAACGATATCGCAACCACCTATAAATTCTTTTTTAATATAAAGTTGTGGAATTGTTGGCCAATCACTAAATTCTTTAATTCCTTTTCTTAAAATTTCATTTTCAAGCACATTAACGCCTTTAAACTTTACGTTTAAATGTTTAAGCACATTAGTAACTGCCATTGAAAAACCACACTCAGGCGCGTCAGGAGTTCCTTTCATAAACAAGCAAATATCATTTTCATTTATTAAGTTCTCTATTTCTTTATTTATTTCCATTATTTTCCTTCAGTAGTTATTGATAAAGCGTGTAATTCATTACCCATTTTACCTTTTAAAGATTTATACACAAGTTTGTGCTGCTCGATTTTGCTCAAATTATTAAATTTAGATGACTTAATAATTGCAGCGTAATGATTATTATCTCCCATTAAATCTTTAATTTCAATCGAAGCATCTGGAATAGATTCAATTATTAATTTTTTAATTTCATTAATAGGTAAAGGCATCAGTAGTTATTATACCATTCATTATTTATTTTATACAAATCTTTATTGCTAATTTTTAATTCACCTTCAATTTCAAAGTATTCTTTTTGAGTAAAACCAATATTTTCGTAATAAATACCATTATCCTTTAAGATTTTTTCTGTTTTAGATAAATTATGAGCTTCAACCTCAATAATATATCTGGCTTGATCTTCACCAAAAAAATAATTGGATAAATTTGCTAACTTTTTTGGTTTAAATATTTTAGCGCCATAATTTGATCCTAAAACCATCTCAGCAAGAGCTATTATTAAACCACCACTAGATATATCGTGAGATGATAATACCAAATTATTATTAATTAATTTTAATAAACTTTCACCATTATTTTTTTCATTTAAAAGATTTATTTCTGGAGGTAAACCCTCATTTATTGAAAAGTTTTCTTTTAGGAAACAACTTTGTTCAATATGTCCAAAAGTTTTACCTATCATTACTAAGTTACTTTTATTTTTTTTAAAAATATGACTTATTGGAACAGATAATTTTTTAATTAAACCTACGCCACCTATAACAGGAGTTGGGTAGATATTTTTTTTATTTGTACCATTATAAAATGACACATTTCCAGACACGACAGGATAATTTAGAAATTCACAAGCTTCTTTTATGCCTTCTAAACATTCAGCAAATTCTCCCATAATTTCTTGATTTTCTGGATTACCAAAATTTAAACAATTTGTTATAGCTAACGGCTTTGCTCCAACAGAAACTAAATTCCTCCAATTCTCACAAACAATTTGTTTTCCACCAGTAATAGGATGTGATTTGCAATAATTTGCTGAGGAGTCGACTGAAACAGCTATAGCTTTATCTGTATTATGTATTCTAATTATTGCAGCATCTGAACCAGATTTTTGAACTGTATCACACATTACCATTTGATCGTATTGATTTGTTATCCAGTTTTTATTTGAATGATTAGGGCTAGATAAAATTTTAATTAAAGCTTCTTCAATTTTAATTTTTTTAAGATCTTTTAAATCAATTTTGTTTTTTTTTGGATTTTTTTTAACCCATTTTCTATCATAAATTGGTGCTTTAGAAGCCAAAGCTTCAATAGGTATTTCACCTTCAATTTTATTATTAAACTTTAATGTTAAATTATTAGTGTTTGTTGTTCTGCCAATTATGACAAAATCTAAATCCCATTTATCAAATATTTTTTTTGCTGCTTTTTCTTTTCCATCTTCAAGTATAATAAGCATTCTTTCTTGACTTTCGGAAAGCATCATCTCATAAGGTGTCATATTTTCTTCTCTACAAGGAATTTTATCAAGCTCAAGTTCTATACCAAGTGAACCTTTAGAAGCCATTTCAACGCTGGAAGAAGTCAATCCCGCGGCACCCATATCTTGAATAGATATAATTGAATTATCTTTCATTAACTCTAAGCAAGCCTCCATCAAAAGTTTTTCTGTAAAAGGATCTCCTACTTGAACTGTGGGTTTTTTCTCTTCTGAATTTTCATCAAATTCTGCAGATGCCATAGAAGCACCATGAATTCCATCTCGACCAGTTTTTGAACCTACGTAAACAACGGATTTATTTATACCCTTTGCTTTTGAATAAAAAATTTTATCTTTTTTAGCGTGGCCAACTGCCATGGCATTAACTAAAATATTCTCATTATAAGTTCTACTAAACTTAGTTTCTCCCGCAACTGTTGGTATTCCTATACAGTTTCCATAACCACCAATTCCAGAAACAACTCCATGTAATAGACTTTTAGTTTTTGGATGATCTGGTGCACCAAAATGTAAAGAATTTAACAAAGCGATAGGTCTTGCACCCATTGTAAAAACGTCTCTTAATATTCCTCCCACACCAGTTGCAGCACCTTGATAAGGTTCAATATATGATGGATGGTTATGACTTTCTATTTTGAATACTATTGCATCATTGTCACCAATATCAATCACTCCAGCATTTTCCCCGGGTCCTTGGATAACCTGTTTCCCTTTAGTAGGTAATTTTTTTAAGTGTATCCGAGAAGATTTGTAAGAACAGTGCTCGTTCCACATTGCTGAAAAAATTCCAAGCTCTAAAAAATTAGGTTCTCTATCCAATAGTTTTTTTATATTTTCGTACTCTTCAGGTTTTAAACCATGCTTTTCTACTATTTGATTAGTAATTTTCATTTAATTTAGCAAACTTGAAAACAGATTAATTCCATCTTTATTTGATAACATTTCATCAATCATTCTCTCGGGATGAGGCATCATTCCTAAAATATTTTTTTTTGAATTTAAAATTCCAGCAATATTTTCTAACGATCCATTAGGATTAGAGTCATTGCTAATAATTCCTTTTTCATCACAATATTTAAAAGCAATTAAATTTTCTTCAACCAGCTGCTCTAGATGTTTAGAGTTTGTAAAATAATTTCCTTCATTATGGGCTATATTAATTTTTAGAATTTGGTTTTTTTTGTATTTATTAGAAAATTTTGTTTTGTTATTAATTACTTTGACATGAACATCTTTGTTAATAAATTTTAACTTTTTATTTCTTAATAAAGTACCATTTAAAAGACCTGTTTCAGTTAAAATTTGAAATCCATTACAAATACCCAAAATTAAACAACCAGAATTTGCAGCTTTAATAACTTCATCAATAATTGATGATTTTCCTGCGATAGCTCCAGATCTTAAATAATCACCATATGAAAAACCACCAGGTAATACTATTAAATCAGATTTTGGTAATTTTGTTTCCTTGTGCCAAACCATTTGGTTTTTAAATTGCATTTTTTCTAAAGCGACAGCTATATCTCTATCACAATTAGAACCCGGAAAAACAATTACAGATGATTTCATTAAATTTTGTTAATTTTATAATCTTCAATAATAAGATTAACTAAAAGTCTTTTGCACATTTCATCAATTTTTTTCTCAGCTGTTACTTGCTGATCATCATTAACTTCTATTTGAAAATATTTACCTTGTCTTACACTCTTTAGATTACTCATACCCATGTTGACTAAAGTATTTTCAACAACTTTTCCTTGAGGATCTAATACATCTTTTTTAAGAGTAACTGTTACTGAAAATTTCAATTTATTTCTTTTTAAATTTTATTGGAATTGTTTTTCCAAAATTAACTTCACTTATATTTGTTTCTTCAGGCATAATACCCAATCTTCTTGCAACTTCTTGATATCCTTGAATTATATTACCTAGATCTTTTCTAAACCTATCTTTATCTAATTTTTTTTCGGTTTTAGAGTCCCATAAACGACATGTGTCAGGACTTATTTCATCTGCTAGAATTATTTCCTTTTCTTTTGTATCGTTATTCCATGCTTTTCCATATTCAATTTTAAAATCTACAAGTTTAATACCTATTCCCCTAAACATTCCCAACAACAAATCGTTAATTCTTAATGTCATCTTATCAATCGTTTGGATTTCTTTTGTTGTTGCCCAACCGAATGAAAAAATATGTTCTTTAGATATTAAAGGATCATCAAGTTCATCTTTTTTATAGCAATATTCTAATAATGGTTGCTCCAATACAGTACCTTCTGGTATTCCAAGTCTTTTTGTTAAAGATCCGGTAGCAATATTCCTGACTATGAATTCAATTGGAAATATTTCTGCTTTTTTTATTAGTTGTTCTCTCATATTTAGTCGTTTTAAAAAATGAGTTTTAATTCCACATTGAGTTAGATTAGTTAAAATATATTCTGAAATTCTATTATTAAGAACTCCTTTGCCTTCGACACTAGCTTTTTTTAAATTATTAAAAGCAGTAGCGTCATCTTTAAAATGTTGAATAACTAAATCTTTATCTTTTGTTTCATAAAGAATTTTTGCTTTACCTTCGTATAATTTTTTACCTTTATTCATCTGATTATTTTTTTAGGCTTCTGTTAAAAATTATATTAATTTTTTTTGTATGGTAACTAAAATCAAATAGCTTTTTAAGTTTATTAACAGGTATTTTATTTGTAATTTTTTTATCGGACACAATTTTATCATAAAATGAAGAATTTTCTTTCCATGCTTGCATAGCATTTTTTTGAACAATTTTATAAGACTCTTCTCTTGAAAATCCTACCGTAGTTAATTCTAAAAGAACTCTTTGAGAGAAAAATATACCATTAGTAATATCTAAATTCTTTTTCATATTTTTTGGGTATACATTTAAACTTTTAACTATATTGCTTAATCTATTAAGAGCAAAATCTAGAGCTATAGTAGCATCAGGCCCAATATTTCTTTCAACAGCTGAATGAGAAATATCTCTTTCATGCCATAGAGCGATATTTTCTAATGCTGGAACTACACTTGATCTAATTAATCTCGCCAACCCAGTTAAGTTTTCACTCAAAATTGGATTTTTCTTATGAGGCATAGCCGAAGATCCTTTTTGTTTTTTTCCAAAAAATTCTTCTACCTCTAAAACTTCTGTTCTCTGTAAGTGTCTGATTTCAACAGCAAATCTCTCTATTGAGCTTGCTATTATTCCTAATGTAGAAAAAAACTGTGCATGTCTATCTCTAGGTATGACTTGTGTTGATATAGGCTCTACAGTTAATTTTAATTTTTTTGCCACATAACTTTCAACTCTTGGATCTATATTAGCAAAAGTACCAACGGCACCTGAAATTGCACAAGTTGATATTTCTTTTATTGAATTTTCTAGTCTTTTTTTATTTCTCAAAAATTCTTGATAAAAAGTTAACATCTTTAGACCAAAAGTAATTGGTTCAGCATGAATGCCATGACTCCTTCCGATACATAATGTGAACTTATGTTTTATGGCTTGTTTTTTTATTGATCCAAGTAATTGATTAATATCATTTAATAATATTTTTCCGGATTGTTTTAATTGAAGATTGAAACATGTGTCCAAGACGTCTGATGAAGTCATTCCTTTGTGTAAATGTCTTGCCTCTTTACCAACCTTTTCAGTAATAGAGGTTAAAAAGGCTATGATGTCATGTTTTACCTTTTCTTCAATTTGTAGAATTCTTTTTGGGTTAATTTTTGCTTTTGTTTTAACTTTTTTTACAACACCTTTCGGAATAATTTTAAGCTTCTCCATTGCTTCAGCTGCAGCTAATTCAATTTCTAACCAGATAGAATATCTATTATAATCGTCCCAAATACTTTTAATTTCTTTTCTTGAATATCTTTCAATCATAAAATTTAGTTAATATTATTTGATTGAGTAAACACTTCACAACCATTTTTTGTTACACCTATTGTATGTTCAAATTGTGCAGATAAAGATTTATCTTTTGTAACTGCTGTCCAACCGTCATTTAATATCTTAGTTTCATGATCTCCAAGGTTGATCATTGGTTCAATAGTAAAAATCATTCCTTCTTTTATTCTTTCACCACTACCTTTTTTTCCGTAATGTAATACATTTGGTTCTTTATGAAATTTTTCTCCAATTCCATGTCCACAAAAATCTTGAACAACTGAAAATCCTTCTGTCTCAACATGCTGTTGAATTACTGAACCTATGTCGCCTAGGTGAATTCCATCTTTTACAATATTGATTGCTTTTATCATTGCTTCGTAAGTGGTATTAATTAATTTTTTAGCTTTAATTGAAATATCTCCAACTTTAAACATCCTACTAGTATCACCGTGCCACCCATCTTTTAAAGCAGTAACGTCAACATTCACAATATCACCATCCTTTAAAATTTTATCTGAGGGTATACCATGACAAACGACATGATTTGGTGATGTACAACAAGACTTTGGAAAGCCTCTGTAAAATAGTGGTGCAGAGTAAGCTTTATGATCATTAATATAAGTGTAGCAGACCATATCAATTTCTTCTGTAGAGATTCCTGGTTTAATTATTTTGCTTACTTCATCTAATGCTCCCGCAGCAATTTTTCCAGCTATCTTAGTTTTTTCAAATGCTTCTTTATAGTTATTTGTCATTAAATAATAATTTTTATTTTTTTATTAAGTTTTATTCCTTTTGAAGAAAATTTACAATCATAGCAAACGATATTAAGATTCTTTTTAACAGCTTTACTTAGAGCTATTGCATAATTAGGATCTATATCTTTTGCTATAACAAAAGTTTCGCAATCTTCTCTTTGAATTAGATACAGTATAAAAATTTTGTAATTTTTTTCCCCAGCATTTAAAAGTTCGTTAATATGCTTGAGACCTCTAGTTGTGACCGCATCAGGAAATTCTGCAAGACCTTTTTTTCTAGAAAGAGTAACATTTTTGACTTCAATAAATATCTTATCTTTCTTATTAGTAACTAAAAAATCAAATCGTGTATTCTTTCCAAATTTAGTTTCAGGTTTTATTTCTAAAATATTTTTAAATTCTTTTATTAAATTATTTTGAAGTGCGTGCAAAACAATCTTATTTGTGAAATGAGTATTGACACCTATTTTTGATTTTTTTTCTTCAATAATTTCTAGTGTATATTTTAATTTACGGTTAGGATTATTTGACTTACTAACCCATACTTTATTACCTTTTTTTAAAAGACCGAGCATGGATCCAGTGTTAGGACAATGCGCTGTTACTATTTGATTGCTAATTTTTATATCAACAAAAAAACGTTTATATCTTTTTATAAAAAGTCCTGATATTAATTTATTTTTAAAATTCATATATACTTATAACCTCTATGAAGAAAAAAATTAAAAAAATAAATGCTGCAATTTTAATAATTGGGAATGAAATACTTTCTGGGCGTACACAAGATAAAAATATTGCATTTATCTCTAATTGGCTGAATCTAAAATGTGGAATTTCAGTTAAAGAAGTTAGAATAATTCCAGATGTAGAAAAAACAATAGTAGAAAATATTTTATTTTTATCAAAAAAATTTAATTATGTTTTTACCACAGGAGGAATTGGCCCAACTCATGACGATATTACAGCTCAATCAATCTCTAAGGCCTTTAATGTTAAATATGAATACCATAAAGAAGCTTATACAATTTTAGAAAATTATTATGGTAAAAAAAAATTCAACGATGGGCGAAAAAAAATGGCAAGAATGCCAAAGGGTGCAAAATTGATTTACAATCCATCAAGTGCGGCACCAGGATTTAAAACAAAAAACGTTTTATCATTACCCGGTGTACCATCTATTCTGATTTCAATGATTGAAAATTGCAAAAAATTTTTGAATAAAGGATTAAAAGTACACAGCCAAACAATTAACCTTTACACAGTAGAAAGCAATATTGCTAAACAGTTAGGTTTAATTCAAAAAAAATACAAAAAATTTGTTGATATTGGCAGTTATCCTTTTTTTAGACTAGGAAAAATAGGCGTGGCTATAGTTATAAGATCTATCTATATATTAAAATTAAAAATCGTAGAAAAAGAAATATTAAAATTAATTATGTCAAAAAAAATTAAAATTTTAAAAATTTAAATTAAATTATATACATCTTCTACAGAAAAAGAGTTAATATCACTAGTTCCATTTAATTTTTTGCTATCTAGTATCTTTGTTAAATTATTTTTAGGCGCAAATTTCTCAGAGTCGGTTGGACCAAATAAAACTATCATCGGAATATTAGCAAGTCCCATCATATGCATTACCCCATTATCAATAGATACAGCTTGATCTAGCCTCGAAGATAATGCCGTAACAAGAGCAGGGGACGATAGTGTAGAATTTGTTTCAGGAAATAGTGCTGCAGGTACTTGATTTTTAATTTTTTCGATAAGATCTTTTTGGTTTTTTTCAATAAAAAAAACTGGAATTTTATTTTTTATCAGAGATTTATTTGCTAGAGATATAAACTTATATATTGACCAGCTTTTTTTTCGATACTTATTTCCTTGTGTTATTGAAAATCCAATATAATTAGTTTTTGGTAACAATTTTTTTGCTTCTTTAAGTATATTTTTGGGCAGTTTAGCACAATTAAAATTAATAGGTGTTATTTTTTCCTCTAAAAAAAGACTTAAACTTTCTAAATGGTCTTTTGATTTGAATTTTACATTTTTCGTTGAAAAGAGGTTATTAAAAGTTCTTGAGTAAAAATGTGTATGTGGAATTTTTTTTAATATTAAGGAATTTCTAAATTTAGATTGAAGATCAATAATTAAATCAAATTTATCTCCATCTTTTTTGTTAAAATTTTTTTTAGCAAAGAATAAATGCCACCATCTGAACCCGAAATACTTTAAATTTAACTCTAACGTTTGTGTTTTTATGTTGTATTCTTTTAATTTACCCTCAAAGTGATTTTCATGAGCGCCTAGGTAAAAAATATTTGTTCTTTTGTAATGATTTTTAAGACTAATAAGTAAAGGTATAATTTGTATAGAGTCGCCTAAACCTCCTCCTGAATTATAAATTAAGATTCTTTTCATAAAAAAATTAGTTTAGTTTTTTACTCAAATTTAATTATAGCCAAGCTAGCAAAATCTTCTAAAAAAAGAAAAATTTCTTTATTTTTTTTGTCGTAAACCATGTCTCTAATTCTTTCATTTATAGGAATTTTAGAAAAGTTTTTAATTTTATTGTTTTTAAGATTAAAAGGGTAAATAGAGGAGTCTTTCAATGATGATGCAATAAATTTTTCTTTATCTATTTGAATTATCTCACTTATTCCTATTGACGGGACAAAATATTTAATTGGTTCAATGAATCCAAAATTTGAATGAGATTTATGTAAGGGATATTTTAAATATTTATCCTTATTTTCTAAATTATCTTTTCCTCCATAATGTTCACCATATGAAGATATAGCCCAACCAAAATTCTTAATTTCAGATAATGGATTTAAATTTAGATTAATTTCATCACCTCCGTATGGTCCATGCTCTGTCGTCAAAATTAAATCTTGTTCCTTACTATATAAAAGCCCCTGGGGATTTCTATGACCTAAAGATATTATATTATATTTTTTGTTTTTGATATTGATATTAATTATTTTTCCTAAAGCTGATTCAACATCCTGAGCATGGCTACGTAATCTAAAATCTCCTGTAGAAAAAATAATACTATCATCGTCATAGGCAAACATTTTACCCCCTGATTGGTGAGCATTAAATTCATTATCAATATTTCCTTTTGCTTTAACACAATTTTTTGGCTCAAAAAAAGTACTAAAGATTAAATTATCAAAATTTAAATTTGCATAAATAATTGAAGTATTCCAACAATCTTTATTTTTTTCACTTGTATAAGAAATATAAATCTTATTATTAAAAACAAGAATATCTTTTACAGAAAACCAATTACCTTTTTTTAATGACTCAATTGTTAAAAAATTTTCAATATTATTA
>Ga0209335_10004555_pt1 | contig 13117 bp, 10 predicted proteins | sample COG_09_FD_184753 | JGI IMG/M metagenome (GOLD analysis project Ga0209335, IMG submission 184753) | Pelagic Microbial community sample from North Sea - COGITO 998_met_09 (SPAdes) (version 2) | ecosystem: Environmental > Aquatic > Marine > Neritic zone/Coastal water | place: Helgoland, sampling...
CACCGGTTGATCCCTATCAAGGCTATCGGGCGCTCAGAGACGACGCGCCGGTTTGCCAACTCGACGCGGGCGGGCCATGGCAGATTAGCCGTCATGCTGATGTGCATCAGGTGTTAAAGGATAACGAAACCTTTTCATCGGAAGTCTCCCTCCGCCCACCAGAAGAACGCGGCCAGCCGACCATGCTGTTCAGTGATCCGCCACTGCACCATCGCCTGCGAAAGCTCGTGAGCAGCGCCTTCAAACCTTCGCACATTGAGCGCCAGGCGGATCGCATTACTGCGCGCGCGGAATTGTTAATCCAGGACCTACCCCGGGGCGAAGCCGTCGACTTGGTCACCACCTTGGCTGCGCCCCTACCCGTCATGGTGATCGCAGAAATGCTAGGCGTTGAAGACGGCAACCTGATCACCTTTAAAAATTGGTCTGATGCCATTTTCAGCAATATCGGCGAGATTCTGTTTGGCACACCCAGCGCGGAGGCCGAGCAGGCCGCGCTTGAAATGAACGGCTATTTCCTCGAGCAGATCGAGGCCATTCGCCGTAGCCCACAACCGCACCTTTTAGGTCGACTCGTCGCCACAAAAACCGATGAGGGGCACTTGAATAACGAGGAACTTTTAAGTTTCTGCCGATTACTGCTGATCGCCGGCAATGAAACAACCACTGGGCTGATTACCGCGGCCGCCCGCATTTTTCACGAATTCCCAGAAACCTTGTCCGCCATCCGTCACAACCCAGAGCTCATTCCAACCTTCATTGAAGAGGCGCTGCGGTACTACTCGCCCTTCTCAGCAACCGTCCGGCGCACAACTCGCGCCGTTACCCTCGGCGGCGTCGAGATTCCCAAAGGAGACCTTCTGATGCCCTTGATTGCTTCGGCCAACCGCGACGAGCGCGTTTTCGAGGAGGCAGCGACCTTTCAGATCGACCGTAACCCCAATCCGCATCTCGCGTTGGGTTTCGGGATCCACTTCTGCTTGGGCGCGCACCTAGCGCGCTTAGAAGGCAAAATTGCCGTGCAATGCCTGGCGGATCAATTTGAGTCCATTCGACTCGCCGATCCATCGCAAACGGCAGTCGGCGGCCTCGGCGGCCCGAAAGCAATGGATGTAATTTTGACTTAACCGAGCGGCTAGATTACCAGAGCTGAGATGGGCAGGTCGTGGGCGTGGCGCTGCTAGGGCCACCTTTAGATCCGGAAGGGAAAAACCGATGCCGCGCCTTAGACTGACCCATTCGGTTTTGCTTTGACTTTTATGGCGCCCGTAACGAGCCGCTTTTACCTCCTTGCGTTCAATCCAAGCAGACAAAAGCGTTTTGAGTCAGCCAAACCGAATGACGGTTTACATTGAAGAATGTTCTTAGAAATAACAAGCATCAGAAATGGTGCCGGAAAGAGGACTTGAACCTCCGACCAATTGCTTACGAAGCAACTGCTCTACCAACTGAGCTATTCCGGCAGATCTCACATCCTAAGTTTAGTGATTTTGCCCCAATATCCCAGCGAAATTTTGATCAACACGACCCAACTTAGAACCAACCGCTCTTTGCCTGGCTCGGTTTACAATGCTGGGCCATTGCGCCGAGCATCTAATTTAGTTCCTAAAGAACACGCCCTTTGTTGGCTTCAACAATTCGCCGAGTAAACACTATTCTTCATTCAAAGAACGGGAAAATTCATAGAACGAGAACGGTGCATAGAAACTTGCCAGCTGACAACCCTAGCGCTTATGAGCTCCCTTTCCGAGGAACTCAGGACAGATTTCAAGCGTTACACGATTTCTCCTAGTTCCTCTTGGCCGGTCTAAAGTGATCTGCCGCTTCCATCTTTCTTGTTTTTCTTGTCCTTTCGCTTTTCTAATAGCGTTTTTAAAGGTTTCTTCTTGTCGCTGCTTTTTTGTTTATCTTTACCTTTGGCCATGACTGACTCCTGCTCTAGGCCTATAGCAGCCCAAACCGCTCTACAGTGCGCTATATAGACTTGCATAGCAAAGCTTAATCGCAGAAACAATTAACTTCGGTGTCCAAAATTTCAAGAGCCGTGCAGCCTTGGTTAACGGCTCTTTTCATCGTACGAACCAAAAAAAAACCTCAGATGCCTTACTAAGGCATCCAAGGTTTTCTCTACGTTTTTAACTTAGGTTTATATTGCGCAGCATAACGGACCACCTTATTCTATTAGGAGCCTTACTAGCTAAACACCTTCCCTTCGTTAACGCGCGACCCTATGTAAAAACTTGAATTTTTCGAATCGCACCAAAAAAACTTCTACTCTAATTTATCGATACTGCTGCAGAGGCTACAGTTAAACTAAATATCGCGGGCCTAGTCAGAGTCAAAGTGTCTCCTGTAATCGAAACTGTAATCGTCCCAGCAGTGCTTTCTGAAAACATTGGAGTGGTCGACCCTGGAATTTTAGCACCCGTTTCGTTTAGTTCGGTAACCCAAGCAGCAGCCCCAGATGGAGCACTATTGGTCCCTGTCAAACTTGCATCAACGGCTCCCTTGGCTACCACGGTAGGAATCTGCGTTTTCGCACGCTCATAGGCATCGTTTACAACGCTTGCGTTTGCATTCTCGATGTACCCTTGATAAGCCGGAATTGCGACCGCGGCCAAAATCCCGATAATCGCCACCACGATCATTAGTTCGATTAAGGTAAAACCTTTTTGCACTGATTTCATAATTTTTCCTTCGTTTTAAATTGCGCGGCGCAAGGATTACATCCGCAATGCGCAAACTATGACACTGAAATGCCGATTTTCCAACACCTAATCTACGCTTTTAGATCGATCTAGAACCATTGGCGCTGTAAAGTGGCATCCCGTTCGCCGCCACCGACACGCTAACCCCTCGCACGGCGCTGTTCTCAGATGTTGCATCCCGGGCTTGAGGGTTTACACTGTTCTTTTAAAACTTTGAACCATTCACCATGTCAGCAAAGCCAAAACCCATCAGCGGCCTCACTCGGCGCCTCATTCAAGACGGACTGATCGAATTAGAGGCTGCTGAAAAGTATAGCTTGGAGGCGGCCAAAGCCCGGCGCCCACTCGTGTCCTACTTGGTTAAAGAAAATATTATCTCTGCTGACGCAATTGCGGCCGCCGCCGCCAGTGAATTCGGCACCGCCATCATCGACTTGGATGCGCTCGACCCGAGCATGGTGCCTGAAGGCCTGGTCAGCGAAAAACTCATTCGCGACCATCATGCTTTTCCACTTTTTCAACGCGGAAAGCGCCTCTTTGTCGCCGTGTCGGACCCCACCAACCGAGCGGCCTTGACTGATATCCAGTTTCAAACGGGGATCACCACCGAAGAAGTTTTGGTGCGAGAGGATCAGCTCACCGCCTATATCGAGCATCACCTGGGTGAGCCTGAAGAAGAGGGCTTGACAGACTTCGGCGATGACGTTGATCTCGACCTTGAGACCATTGACCCAGATCAGGAAGAAGAAGATACCAGCGCCCCGACGGATGACACCCCGGTGGTCCGGTTTATTAACCAAATGCTGCTGAATGCCATCCGGCTTGGTTCGTCTGATTTACATTTTGAACCTTTTGAAAAAGCCTACAAAGTGCGTTTCCGCACCGACGGTATCCTGCACGAAGTCGCAAGCCCCCCGGTTACGCTATCGCCTCGAATCGCGGCGCGCTTGAAGGTTATGAGCCAAATGGATATTTCCGAGCGCCGGGTGCCCCAAGATGGCCGTATCAAACTGAAGGTCTCAAAAACTAAATCCATCGACTTTCGGGTAAACACCCTCCCCGTTTTATTTGGTGAAAAAATTGTTCTGCGGATATTGGATGCCAGCGCAGCCCAAATGGGTATTGACGCTTTGGGTTATGACGACGATCAAAAAGCACTCTATCTTGAGGCCTTGCATAAACCCCAAGGCATGTTTTTAGTCACGGGACCCACCGGCTCCGGCAAGACCGTATCACTTTATACCGGCCTTAATATTTTGAACACGCCTGAACTGAACATCTCAACCGCTGAAGATCCTGTTGAAATTAATCTCGAGGGCATTAATCAATGCCCGGTGAATGCCAAAGTTGGACTGGATTTTTCGGCCGCGCTGCGATCATTCTTGCGTCAAGATCCTGATATTGTCATGGTTGGCGAGATCCGAGATATCGAAACCGCCGAAATCGCGATTAAAGCGGCTCAAACCGGACACATGGTCTTATCCACGTTGCACACCAATTCAGCGCCCGAGACCATTACCCGTTTGCGAAACATGGGGGTCCCGGCCTTTAATCTCGCAACCTCGATTAACCTCATTGTCGCCCAACGCTTGGCACGGAGGCTTTGCAGCTGTAAAGAAAAAATTGATGTGCCGGCAAACGCTTTGCTCGAAAAAGGCTTCACTCAAGAAGACTTAGATGCGGGGCTTGAGATCTACGGGCCCAAGGGCTGTGATAAATGTAACGGCGGCTACAAAGGTAGAGTCGGGGTGTATGAAGTCGTGAAGATCACGCCCGAAATCTCCAAAGTCATCATGGAAGATGGCAATTCACTCGAAATTTCACGGATTTGCCAAGAGCAAGGCTTTCGGAACATCTATCAATCGGCCTTGATCAAAGTTAAGCAGGGCCTTACGAGTCTGAGCGAAGTCGATCGCGTCACCAGTGGTCACTAGGAACAATCCCCATGGCTGAAAATCTGATTTTTGACTGGAAGGGCACCGATCGAGCTGGTAAGAAGGTCTCCGGTGAAACCAAGGGCGCTAATGTCACCCTAGTTAAAGCCCAACTGCGGAAGCAGGGCATTAATGCCAGCAGCGTTAAAAAACGATCAAAGCCCCTGTTTTCCTTCGGCGGCAAGAAAATAGGGCCGGCCGACATCGCTTTATTTACCCGCCAGCTGGCCACCATGATGAAAGCTGGGGTGCCGCTCGTGCAGTCTTTTGATATTGTTGCCGGCGGCGTCGAAAACCCCGCTATGAAAACCCTAATTAAAAATATCGCCAACGAAGTCTCCGGTGGGAACAGCTTTTCTGCCGCCGTGAGCGCGCAGCCTAAGGAATATTTTGATGACCTATTTTGCAATCTGATCGCGGCGGGCGAGCAATCCGGCGCACTCGAAACCATGCTGGATCGCCTGGCAACCTATAAAGAAAAATCTGAGGCCCTGAAAGCAAAAATCAAAAGCGCCATGAATTATCCGATCTCGGTGCTGGTCATCGCAGGAATTGTCACGGTCATTCTGTTAATTAAAGTCATCCCGCAATTTGAAAGCATGTTCAGCAGTTTCGGGGGAGAACTGCCGGCCTTTACCCAAATGGTGGTTCAAGCCTCAGAGTTTATGCAGGCTTGGTGGGTTGTGATTATGATTGGCATCGGCATCACCTACGCTGGCTACAAGCAGATTCACAAAACATCGCAAGCGTTTCGAGACGGCCAAGAACGTTTGACGCTCAAGATGCCGGTTATCGGTGAGATCATCGATAAATCCTGTGTCGCGCGTTTTGCCCGGACCTTGTCGACCACTTTTGCGGCGGGCGTGCCGCTGGTTGATGCATTGGACTCGGCATCCGGCGCCGCGGGCAACGTGGTCTATAAAGATGCGATCCTGAAAATCAAAAGCGAAGTCTCGGGTGGGACCCAACTCAATTACGCTATGCGGCAGGCCAATGTTTTTCCGAGCATGGTCATTCAAATGGTCTCAATCGGCGAAGAATCCGGCGCACTGGACGCCATGCTCGATAAATCCGCGACCTATTACGAAGAAATGGTCGATAATGCCGTCGACGGTCTGACGAGCATGATCGAGCCCATCATCATGGCCTTCCTAGGCATTGTGGTCGGCGGCATGATGATTGCTATGTACCTGCCCATCTTCCAAATGGGCGGCGCAATGAGCTAATGCTAGACCAGCTATACCTTCTGCATGCGCTCTACCCCCTCCTCGCAGCGAGCGTTGATCTTATTTTCGGATTATTGATCGGCAGCTTTCTGAACGTCGTCATTACACGACTACCGCTCATGCTTGAACAACAGTGGCAGCAAGAGGCCCGCTTCGTGCTTGAGCTCGAGCCCATCGCGACCGCGCCCTTAGGCCTTGCTCGCCCCAGGTCTCGGTGCCCGAATTGTCTGACCCAGATTAGCGCCCGCCATAATATCCCGGTTCTGAGCTATTTATTGTTGCGCGGCCGCTGCAACCATTGTGCGAAACGCATCTCGCCTGAGTACCCCCTAGTTGAGCTCGCTGCCGGCGCGGCCACCGTCTTTTTAATTCAGCACTTTGGTTTTACCGCCAATGCGGGTCTTGCCTGTCTTTTCACCTACGCCCTCATCACCCTGGCCATGATCGATTTTAGAACCACCCTGCTGCCTGACTCGATCACCTTGAGTTTTCTGTGGCTTGGCATCCTTGCGAATTTAAACGATGGGTTTACCGACCTAACAAGTGCCGTCATTGGCGCCATGGCGGGCTATCTGTCGCTCTGGCTTGTTTACTGGGGCTTTAAACTCGCGACCGGTAAAGAAGGGATGGGCTTCGGCGATTTCAAACTACTTGCCATGCTAGGGGCTTGGCTAGGCTGGCAGCTCCTGCCAATCGTTATTTTGTTGTCCTCCTTTACAGGCGCGCTGATCGGCCTCACCTTAATCGCGCTAGGCCGAGACAAAGACCACCCCATTCCTTTTGGTCCCTACTTAGCGATCGCCGGCTGGTTGGCTTTAATCTGGGGCGATGACATCACGCAACAATACTTTCAGCTCATAAATTTGGCATGAGTCGACTTATTATTGGCATAACCGGGGGTATCGGGTCAGGAAAGACCGCCGTATCCAACCGCTTTGCGGCCCTTGGTATCACCATCGCCGACGCGGACCTTGCCGCCCGCGCCGTCGTGCAACCCGGGTCTAAACTGCTCGGTGACATTGCTGCGTACTTCGGCCAAGACATTCTGACCGACACCGGCGCCTTAAATCGACCAAAACTTCGGGGCATCGTTTTCGCAGATATTGATGCTCGTCGATTTTTAGAGCGCGCAACCCATGGCCCAATTATGGACCAGCTCCACTTTGAACTCGTCGCTGCGACCAGCCCCTATGCCATGCTCGTGTTATCCGCCGGCACTGGCCAAAACCCGCTTATCAACCGAATGTTGGTCGTTGACGCGCCGGTTGAATTGCAACAAGCCCGCGTTCTCAAGCGCGACGGCAGTAACCTTGAAACCATCAACCAAATCATTAAGGCCCAACCCGCAAGGCGCGAGAGACTGGCGCTCGCAGACGATATCATTGAGAATAATGGTTCAGAGCAAGCATTGGACGGCAAAGTCGCCGCGCTGCATCAATTTTACCTGGACTTGACTCGACATGACTGACGCCATCGTGCAATGCCCGATCTGCCGCAAAGCCGTGGCTTGGATCGCAGCCAACCGCTACAAACCCTTTTGCTCCGAACGCTGCCAACTCATTGACTTAGGAGAATGGGCCAGCGGTAACCGCAGCATCCCATCCGATGCAGATCATGATGACGTGACCGCCAACGAGCTAGATCAAGACTAGGCGCACTAGGTGCGGTATTCCGCATTGATTTTAATATAGTCATGCGACAAATCACTGGTCCAAACGGTCTCGGAGCAATCGCCGGCATTTAGATTGATGTGCAACAGGATCTCCTCGGCGGCCATAACCCGGGCGCCATCGTCTTCCTGATACGCCGGATTTTTGATCCCGCCACGCATTAAACACACGTCGCCAATAAAAAGATCCACCTTTGCTGCATCAAAGGGCGTTGCCACTTTACCCATTGCCATGGCCAGACGTCCCCAGTTGGCATCACTGGCAAAAAGCGCCGTTTTCATAAGCGGAGAGTTGGCCACCGAATAAGCAATCTCCAAGGCCTGCGCATCGGTTGCTGCACCCGCCACTTCAACCGTTACAAACTTGGTTGCACCTTCACCGTCGCGCACCAAACCATGCGCCAGTTCCAACATCAAGTCTGTGAGCGCATCCTGAAACTCGGCTTGGGCTTTTAGATCTTGATCAAGATCGACCTCTGATCGACCAGTGGCCATCAGCACGACGGCATCATTGGTTGAGGTATCGCTGTCGACTGTGATTCGATTCAATGACAAGTCCGTCGCCGCGCGCAGCATGTCTTGCAGGGTTTCTTGTTGCACCTTCGCATCGCAACCGATAAAACACAGCATCGTTGCCATATTCGGTTGGATCATGCCGGCCCCCTTCGCAATCCCCGTCAGTCTGATCCTGCGGGCGCCCAATGAGACCTCTCGGCACGCAACTTTTTGACGGGTATCCGTGGTCATGATTGCGCTCGCGGCATCCAACCAGGTTTTAGTCCCCAGCCCTGCAATCAAGTCTTCGGCAGCTAATTGAAAGCGCCCAACTGGTAAGCGCTCACCAATGACCCCGGTCGAAAAAGGCAGCACCATCGAGACATCTACCTGCTCTACATCCGCGACGGCCTGACAACAGCTCAGGGCATCCTGGAGCCCAGCATCACCGGTTGCTGCGTTGGCGTTACCACTATTAATCAAAAGATACCGGGCACCGCCTTTCGCCTGATGCGCTCTCGCCAAAATAACGGGGGCAGCTGGGAAATGGTTTCGCGTCCACAAGCCCGCAATCAAAGTCTCGGGTGCACACCGAAAAAGCAACAAATCGTCTCGGTTTTGATACCGAATGCCCGCGGCAAGGGTATTGAGTTCAATGCCATCGATGGGAAACCAATCAAGACGATTGTCGCCAACGGCCATCAGCCGAGTCGTCCATGACACGCTTTATATTTTTTACCGGACCCACAAGGACAGACCTCATTGCGCCCGACTTTTCTCTCAGGCCGCACGAACGGAGCAGCTTGACCTGCTTCTGGCGTTTCGGGTTCCGCTGCATCCGGCGACTGGGATTTCTGAAAAATCATTTTACTGTTCGCGGCTTCGGCCCGCCGCCTGTCTTCTAATGCCTGGGCATTTTCATCTGCTTGGAACTGCACGCGCGACAAAAACCGGATAACTTCTACTTTCACGTTGTACAGCAACCCTTCGAACAATTCGAAGGCCTCTCGCTTGTATTCCTGCTTTGGTTGTTTTTGCGCATAGGCCCGAAGATGGATCCCTTGCCGAAGATAATCCATCCCAGCCAAGTGCTCCTTCCAAAGGTTGTCCAAAATATCGAGCATAATGCGCTTTTCAAACAGTCGGAGCTCTTGTCCCAGCAACGCTTCTTTTTCGGCATAACGCGCTTGGGCTTGCTCGACAATGATGCGGCGAAGATCCTCTTCGATTAACGACTCATCTGCATCGAGCATCGTCTGCACCGGCACATCAAGACCAAAATCGGTCGACAGAGCCTGCGTCAAGCCCGGCACATCCCACTGCTCAATCAGGCTTTGCGGCGGTATATAGCCGCTAATTGTGTCGTTTAAAACGTCCTCCCACAGCGCATTGATTGTCTCTGAGACATCTGAGGTTTCCATTAGCTCATTGCGCTGCCGGTAGATCATTTGCCGCTGATCGTTCGCAACATCGTCGTATTCCAACAGCTGTTTTCGAATATCAAAGTTTCGTGCTTCAACCTTTTTCTGAGCGCGTTCGATTGAATTGGTCACGATTCGCGCTTCGATCGGCACCCCGGGTTCACTCACGCCTTGCATCAAACCACGCATCCTGTCCGAGGCGAAAATGCGCATTAAATTATCTTCCAAGGACAAATAAAACCGAGAGTATCCTGGATCACCTTGCCGACCCGCCCGACCTCGAAGCTGATTGTCAATCCGACGACTTTCATGTCGCTCGGTTCCAATAACGTGTAGTCCCCCAGCTTGCAAAACCTGCTCATGACGGGCTTGCCAGGCCGTTTTCAATGCCGCAACCTCCGCGTCACTCGGTGAATCTAAGGCCGCGGCTTCTGCCTCCCAGTTACCCCCAAGAATAATATCGGTGCCACGACCTGCCATATTGGTTGCAATCGTCACGCGGCCAGGACGCCCAGCCTGCGCAATAATCTCGGCCTCTCTCTCGTGAAACTTCGCGTTCAAGACCTCATGGGCTATTTTTTGCTTCTTTAATAGCGCCGATAACACTTCAGACGACTCAATGGAGGCGGTACCCACCAAGACCGGTGCGCCCGCCTCCTGAATTTCCAAAATATGCTCAACAATCGCTTCGTATTTTTCTTGTTGACTCATATAAATGAGATCATTGAGATCCCGCCGGATCATCGGTAAGTTGGTTGGAATCACCACCACATCCAACCCATAAATTTGCCGAAACTCAAATGCCTCGGTGTCGGCGGTGCCCGTCATGCCAGCCAATTTCACATACAACCGAAAGTAGTTTTGAAAGGTTGTCGAGGCCAACGTCTGACTCTCGTTGGTGATCGTCACACCTTCCTTGGCTTCAATCGCTTGATGGATGCCGCCAGACCAGCGTCTGCCAGGCATGGTTCTGCCCGTGTGTTCGTCCACGATCACGATTTCGTCATTCTGGACGATGTAATCAACATCCTTTTGAAACAGCGCCTCGGCCTTAATCGCCGAATGGACATGATGCAGCATGCTTAAATTATTGGCCCCGTAGAGACTCTCGCCCTCTGCCAGTAAACCGTTTTGCGTTAACAGCCCCTCAATTTTGAGGTGACCCGCTTCCGTGAGTTCAATATCCCGCTGCTTTTCATCCACATAGTAGTCGCCCTCAGGCGTGCGCTCTTCATCAATATCTTCCTGAGTTTTGATTTGCTGAGTGAGCTTTGGGATCAGGCGCTTGATATTGCGGTACAGATCAGAACTATTCTCAACGCCTCCGGAAATGATCAATGGCGTGCGCGCCTCATCAATCAGAATCGAGTCGACTTCGTCGACAATGGCGTAATTTAAACCGCGCTGAACGCGGTCCTCGGCGCTGAACGCCATATTATCCCGGAGGTAATCAAACCCGAATTCATTGTTGGTACCATAGGTAATATCCGCCGCATAGGCTGCCTTTTTTTCTTCAAGACTTTGCCCGGCATAGACCACACCAACGGTCATGTCCAACATGCCAAACAGTGGACCCATCCACTCAGCACCCCATTTCGCGAGATAGTCATTGACCGTTACCAGATGCACGCCGCGACCGTCGAGCGCATTGAGGTACAAGGCAAGGGTTGCCACCAGCGTTTTACCTTCCCCTGTTCTCATCTCCGAGATTCTGCCTTCGTGCAGGGCAACCGCCCCGACCATCTGGACATCAAAGATCCGCATGCCAAGCGCGCGCTTACCGGCTTCGCGGACGACCGCGAAGGCCTCAGGCAGCAGCGACTTGAGTGTCTCGCCGGAGTTCAAACGGTTCACAAACTCGGCCCGTACGGCCTTAAGCTCAAGGTCAGAGTACGCCTCAAACTTCGCTTCAAACCCATTCACCTGATCGCTAACTTTTTTCAGTCGATTAATTTCACGGCTATTTTTTGTGCCGAACAATCGCCCTAAAATCTTCATTACCATTGTATTTTTTCCGTTATAGTCCCATCAACGCAGTCTAAGGATTACAAAGCCCACGGCCTTCAACCTGATCGAGACCGTGGCAACCGGTGTAGGTAAATAGACGGGTCAACGGATCGTTTGTTCTTATATATTTCGTAGTGCACGTGCGGACCCGTCGACCGGCCGCTGCTACCCATGCCCCCAATTTTCTGACCCTTCTTAACCAGATCTCCAGCCGATACCGCTAGGGATTCGTGATGACCATAGCGCGTGATCACGCCGCCGCCGTGATTGATTTCGACCATTTTCCCATAGCCGCTTTTTGTACCCGCGAACGTCACAATACCTGAAGCAATGGCCACCACATCAACACCCGCCTTACCCGCAATATCAACACCGTTATGCCAGGTCCGCTTGCCTGAAAAAGGATCTGTTCGCATACCGTAGTTTGACGAAACCCAACCCTTAGCAACCGGTTTCCCAAATAACGACGCGTCGTCAATTCGTTGTTGTCGCAATAAGACGCGCTCAATCACAGCCAACTGATCTGAGCGCCGCTCAAGGTCAGCGCCCATAAGCGCTAAGCGGGTCTTTAACTCCGCTTCGGTTGGCTCAATCATTTGCTCAAAGCCAGCTGCCGCCTCAACCCCGGCAGAACTCGGCCCACCCAATCCCGTCGGCTGGGTAAAATCGAACGCTTCATCATCAAGGGCGGCATACTCGCTGAGGCGCTGCCCAAGCGCATCCAGCCTGAGCAGCCTGGACTCCAACCGGGCAATTCTTGCGGCACTCACTTCTAAATTTAGGGTAAGCTCGCGATCCAAGGTTTGGATTGTCTGATGCTGCGCAGCAAGGGAACCACTCAAGCGGTTCAGCAACTGTTGCGCTGCTCGAGCGTCGCTATTGATCACCTGATCGATCCCTAAACCGAGTCCACCAACGGCAAAGCCGAGCACGAGCAGCATTGCCACGATTGGCAGACCCCGCAACGGCAACACCCGGTGACTGCCAGACTTTTCGTTAAATACAATCAGTTTCATAACTGTTTATCGCCTCGAACTCGGTCATAATACTAACAGATTGTAATTCAACTGACTGAAGACCTAATGAAGTTATTAGAAGACATCTTAGACAATATGGCCGGTGCAACTGCGTCAATCGTGCGTCAAGCACAGCAGTTCAAACGCCTTGAATCGGCGATCGAGCAGGTGTTGGGTATCCAGGTCAGGGTTTCAAGCATCCGCAACGACATTCTGTACCTGCAAGTGCCCACCGCTGCCCAAGCAACCCAACTGCAATACCGGCAATACCCTTTCTTATCGAAACTACAACATGAAGGGCTCATACCCAATGTACGGGCGCTCAAGGTCCAGGTCCGACCTGATAAGACTGAATCCGGCCGAGTTGCAAGGCAACCCGCCAAAATATCGTCCGACAATCAGTCCCTCCTGAAAGCTCACGCTGCAGCAACGGACTTTCCAGCCCTCAAATCGGCATTGCTAAAGTTAAGTCAGCGTTAGTTGTCTGTCAGACTGGGATGCGAGCCGGCGGCATCGCCAAACCAAAGCTCAGGAAGCGTAATCAAGCCCACCCAAGTTGACATAAGCGCCCGGCGCCTTTTGTCGGTCGCTAAAGGTAACTACATCCCAAGCATCAGGCTGTGCCAATAAAGCGTTTCGCA
>Ga0209335_10004569_pt1 | contig 13084 bp, 15 predicted proteins | sample COG_09_FD_184753 | JGI IMG/M metagenome (GOLD analysis project Ga0209335, IMG submission 184753) | Pelagic Microbial community sample from North Sea - COGITO 998_met_09 (SPAdes) (version 2) | ecosystem: Environmental > Aquatic > Marine > Neritic zone/Coastal water | place: Helgoland, sampling...
GCAGAGACTTAGCTGCGTGCTGCCGATGCAGCGCGCGTCGCGGAATAAAGTGCTGCCAATGCCGTGCCATTAAATAGAGCGCTTTTCATAAACCTTGCGCCAAATATCGGCAACTTTCGAGCGAAATGTGTGCACGGCAGACTTTCTGGTAGTCTCAAAGTGATTTCGAAAGTTGACGGCGGATCGAGGTCGATGAAAAGTGCTCTAGGTTCGCGAATTCAGAATCAATTCCTGAATAAAACAGGTCTCAAACCTGTCGAATCGCGGTCAAACCCGCGGGTTGCGGGAATCGTTACGCGGGCCGCGGCCTCTGTCTGATCTCAAATATGATGCCTGCACCGTGTCTTGTACTCCTGGACACTGTTCTGATACGAGTCTTTGTGGTCTCGACAGTTTTGATGGTTGCGGTTGGCCAGGCTCTGGCCATTTTTACTTGGGTTGCGGTTTCTGAGGCCACCGCGCAAGAACGCAGCACACCAGTATTTGCGCTTGTACTTCTGCTCGCGATCCTCACCAGTGCTTTTATACTTTTTATACCGATCGCTCGGCGATGCTTGCACCACTGCCCCGTGGTACTACAAACTTTCCAGCACCAAGGTCTGACTAGTGTGTTTCGCACCTCATCATACACCCACATAGATCGCTCTGGGCTTCGTCTTCTGTGGCGTAATTCCCGGGATAGTCTTTGGGGTCACCGTGCTGTCCGAAATGGTCTTTCCTTTCAAGGTGCGGCGCACTTGCTTCGAGCTCGAAAAATTGCACAAGCCCGTGAGAATGGATTCAACTCGTTACATTTTTTGTCCGCCGAAAAAACAGGACTGTACTCCGCTGGGCATTCATCCAGAAGACAATCTCTGCACCGCAGCCCGCTTGTTTTCTTTGTTTTTTCTCGTAAGTGCATTCATCCCACTGCTCCTTGCCATCCATCCCAGACTGCCGAAGGAAATAACAACGGTGCTTGAATGACAGTTTGTCTTCATCTTTGTCGCAGCCAGTATTTGCATCTTAGGTTTTTTTGGCCTTCCAAGGTACGCAGCCGTGAAGAACACCTTTTCCTGCTGACTGCATGATTCTGAAACGTTTGGCCAAAGGTATCTCAATGCCTTGCAAGCCATCCGTGAGGAGAGTGAGCCGGACCGTCCAGTTGTCTCGAGGGCAAACTCACCCATCGGAAGTAGGTTGCAGCGACCGCCCTTGCTATCCTTGCTAGGAAGTGGTGACCCACCAAGGCCCAGCATGGACGAGAGCATGCTGGCGGTCGGACCAATAACTTTGAAAAGCTGGTACCACTCCACGTCTCAGCATGGGGCGGATGGTGACAAAAATGACGTTTGTGAATCGCAAGGGTGAAATCTGACGAGCACAGCAGAGTCATCAAAAGAGGTGGTCTTAGCTCCACGAGACGCGAATTTGAAGCCGCGCGATTAAATTAGCCCGTGTCAGGAAAGAAGAATGAGAGCTTTTTTTTATTTTAAATCACAGGTTCCGCTCCGAGACTTGCCCGATTGCACGCTTACTCAAAGGCACGCTCGAATTTGCAACGAAGGGGAATGGCACCAGTCGCGCAGTCTCCATACTCTTGAATGTGGAACACCGCACTGTTTAAGGGGGAAGCGTCCTCTTGGGCGTGACAATGAATCGGTCGGATGGCGACGAAGCAGGGGCCATCCTCAAGGCGGGAGGCCTTCTGGATCGGGCAGCGTCAACAACATCGCTACTTGAACCAGGCTGGGACCTTCTCATCGTGGAGCCTGCCTGTCCTCCTGCTTCATCCTTCGTGTCGTTCACGTACCTGACCCCGCAGGAGAGAAAGATACGTTTAATGACAACAAGCGGGGAAAACGAGAATAACAGTGCTTAGAGGGCGGGCAAGGAGCAGGACGGCCTCAGATTCACGGATTTTTATGACAAATGATGATTCCTCCTCACAAGTCTCGAGATTACAAAGTTCAAGACCCTTCACAGGCCCCGGTTCTGTGGGGGCAGGACTGTACCCAAGCTCCACTGAAGTGCTGCTTGAGGCACCATGAAAGCCATCGAATTGAATGTCAATTGCATTTGGCAGCTTGGACCCCTCCGCCTCGGAATACGCGCCCCCCGCTTCCACTCCAGCCGTCTGTTCAGCGCTCGCAGGCTCTGCCGCTGAAGACATCATCTCCGCATCTGCCGACATTCCGAGGCTTGAATCGCCTGTCCAACAGACTGCATTCAGCTTACAGACGAATCAGGGAGCACAGGACCCTTTCAGGATCGCTTGCAGACGCGCAAAGGAGAAACTGCGCACCGTTGTTCGGGTGCAGCTTAGGCGACGCAAGCGACGGTAGCCACACACCCTTCGAAGACGGGGCAGGTTGGAGCGAGCCCGAGGCCTCGAAGGCATCCCCGCCTCCCCCAGAAGTCGCCATCTCTTGCGACATCCTGTAGAACCGACCCCAGACATGTTCAGACCATCGTTAACTTGCGACAGACTAGATTTGTCACAGCGACTCCAGCGGTGCAGGCCCGGGCGGCACATCCGCTCGAAGGTATCCTCTAAGTTGTTGCGCAGTAAAAAGGTTTCGAAGGAAAGCTGAGGCCGGCCATCGTTTGCCAAACGCTCCAGGTGCACCTGACCCCTCCATTTCGTTCATCACTTTCCGGCATGCCGTTAACGTTGTTGTGCGGGGCTCAATCGGACGGGTCAGCCTCAAGCACAACCCGAACGGATACTGCGTCAAACAAAACTTATACACTTCGGAACACAGACCCGGTATGCATCACGCTCCGGGTAAGGCGGCCGAGATTGTCCCTTTCCCTTCCTGCGCCCGCGCCAACACCATCACAAAATCCCCTCCTTGTCTCTCTCAAAAGGAAGAGCCTTCACAGAAACAATCCTCCCGTGCGTGCACCGACACACTGAGAGGCAGAAGTAGGCTGCAAGGGCCGCATGTACCTCGCAAGCTGCGAGAGGCCTTCTTGAAGACCCGCGCCAGTGCCTTTTTCACCCTCAAGCGGATGGAAGAAGAGGGTCACCGTAAAATTCTCCGCGAAGGCTACATGCCGGCGGTCACGCGCAACCTGCTTGCACGAGCACCCCAAAATCAGCCACCGTCTCCTTCAAAAATTGACCACTTTGCAGATTATGCCCGCACAGTGAGCGCATAAGACACCCAGAGCTTGTGAGATTTGGGTTCACGGTGCTGAAATACTGAGGGAACGTCGCATGGGGCGCAGATAGCTTCATCCTGAGGTGGGTGGGCGCACGCCTGGTCGATCTCCGGCTTGGAGAGTGTGAGTGCCCAGGTGCCCTCGGGAACGCGTTCATGCGAGCACTGCTGCGAATTCAGCTGTCGCGAGATGCCACCCATTTCGGACGGTGGCTCACACATGAAGTGCTGCGATGGATCCAAAGGGATTGTTATACAAGTATCGTATCAGTCAAGCAGAACAAAGATGATTGTTTCTGAGAACGATACTGCAGCCCAGTGCAGGGCAAAAACATTCGAACGTGCTTGCCTACGCGCAGGGCAGCTCAGCGTGTCCAGGTGGGTCTCACCGAGTGTATCTGGAAGCTGAAGACTTTGTCGCTGCCAAAATAGGTCTTGGCGGACATTTCGAGGCGAATGTCACCCGCAAGACGTAGCCCACCTGCTTCCTCGTTGCGCGGGAAGGAACGGCTCGCCTCCCGAAAGCTTCCTTCCCGAAGCTTTGAAAGGAGGGAATTCCCTTGCTTTAGCTTGGCTGCGACCCGCTGTCCAGAGCGATTGCTCGGCGGCTGCCCGCCAGGCGATGAAGGTTCAGACATCTGTGATACTGGAGAAGATCCTGCCTCCATGCCAAGGACAACGTCGCCTTGGTCAGCAAAATTGTGTGCAGAGGAGTTTGAGGAGCCCTCCGTCTGGGCAATGTGGTGCTCCCAGAGACCATCAGCACACTTGACGCCTCCGGTGTGGTACATTGGAACCGGCTGGGCGTTCTCCTCCTCGATGACGAAGATCGACATCACGTGCGCCGTGTCCTCGGTCTTGAGGGGTGCCGGCAACATTTTTACTTTTAGCAGCGCCACCGCTGGTGATTTTGTCTCGCGGTAGGACTCGTCCTGATCGTCCAACCCGGGATGTGTCACAATTTTGTGTTGCCTGTGAACCACGCGAAGTGGGGCGCAGATGCAATCTATATGAACCACACTACAAATCCGTTCTACAGGATTTGTACTTGGCCAGAAACTTACCCGACCCTCTTTGATCCTCCTTAAAAGTGATTCAAAGTAGTGGACGTATCTGCAGGGCAGCACATTTACTCGCTTTGTTTCAGACAAGAATCAGCTCATCCCCGAGGCTAGCTTTGTAAATGAAATTGGGCGTGGCTAGCGACCGGATCTGAGATATAATCGTGAGGCCCTTGCCATCGAAGGTACGAATGGTGTCATAGAAGACCCTCGCATCTAGCGCAGTTAATGAAAGACCTGCGACAGCTCGTTCCTCAGCCCGATTCGACTGAAGCGTGCAGATTCGGATGGCACAGCAAGCTGTGTTGCAGCTGCGGAAATTACCGCCGAACATGAGGTAGGCAACGATCATGAGGCCTGTGCGACCCTTTCCCGCTTTGCAGTGCACTGCAACAACGTTATCGTCGTGTTTCTGGAGGAAAGAATGAATGTGCTGGCAGCATGGCAGAATGAGCTCCATCGGCGGAGGATTGTGATCAGGAAAAGGGTACCGTGCGCAGCTTCCATGGAACATGTCGAGGCTGTACTGGCCTGCAGCCCATTAGAAGCAGGCTTAGGAGAAGCAGACTTAGGAGCAACTAGCGTGCTCCGCTAACTGTTCCAGACAGTGATGCAGAAGGTTCAAGAATCTCTTCACACGGTGCGCCAGCAAGCTGATCGCCTGAAATGTTACAGGGACACGTACGTTCGGAGCACAAATTGATGATGCGGAAGTGGTCTGAGTGGCGCTGCTGGAAAAATTTATACACGTGTTCCTGCAATGCGGAGCTGTCAGGGCACCGAGGACTTGTACGGGGATAGAGCAGTTTTGCGCACAGGAGTTTTGCGTAGCTGTGAGCATGACCTGTGAGTTCCGGTATCCGCCTTCAATTCCTTGTGACGGATAGCCCATCGCTATGATTCGTGGTGTAATGTAGGACAGGTCGAGATCGAACCCATCTTCTTGGAAACGCCGCTTGTTACCCGAAACTGCGTGTTTCGCAGCCGTTTGTACGACGTTGAGCAACCCCCAGCTCTGTTCACGTACAGACCCTCGCTTGTACGAGTTGATCAACTTCTTGGACATCTTGTGGCCGTGCACCTGTCCTCCGGTGTATGCATATAATGACACGCTCTCGTGGCTTACAGGCCGACCAGCTGACGGACAGAGATTCTTGTCGAGCTGGGTGTACGAGATGTTCCCTTCGATCGAAAGCTTGCGTCCAGGATCAACATCAGACCGGCGGCGCACTATCTCACCGACCTTCGACGAGTCGATCAGAACTCCTCGGTCCTTTTTCGATGCTGCAATGATCGCCTGGGAGGGACGCACGAGCTTGCGGAATCGTTGAGGACGGCTGCGGGTCACCTCAGTTTGTTCGAATGTAAACTCGACCTTGAAATTGGAGTCGAACACACGGTGCCGAACATCGTTGCGAGCAAGATCGACCTGGTCTTTGTGGAAGGCGACAGAGAAGTCGCCTTTTCGCGTCGACGAGAGCGGGAGGAACGCGGTGTTAAAAGTCACATAGAATACAATCTGGCTGCGGCTCACCGATTCACAGTCGTAAAAGGTTACACGGATATCGCCTGTAACCTCACCGCAGAATTCTTCGAACGCAAGGATTCCCTCTGACTGGTCGAATCGCCTGACATTTTTCTCGCTGCCGACAGGATAAACCTGCTGCCTCCCTTCCTCGACCGTGTACCAAAGGTTGCAACCATTGCCAAGGTCTACCCGAGGACAAGTGAAAAGCCGAATCCGCTTCATGACCACTCCGGCCATCTGGTAGCCACCTAGCCGACAAACCTCCTCAACATATGCGATGTAGCGTACCTGGCTGGCAGTCGAAATCTGCAGGCCCATCTGTGAGTTGGAATTGCGCCGAGCAACTAGTGAGAATACACTGAAGAGGGAAGGGACAGCGTGCAGGCGCGGCTTGCCTTGTGGTTGTCGTATGACAATTTGTTGGCAGTCCTGCAGGCTCCAAACCATTCCATGGCCTCGACAGCTGTGGAGCAAAATGTCGAGTGGAGTAACCATGAGCACACCATTACGCCAGTGCGGCCCGCACCCTTCTTGGAGTGCACTGCAATGACATTGGATGGATTCTGCCCCGCGCCCCCAAGGTCAGGTTGCATTGAGCGAGACAAACAGCCCGGAATGAGGCGGCGACAGGGAGAAGAAGGTTGCTTGCCTTGTCCAGGAAAGAGGCCGCGTGTTCGAGAAAGCCAAGCAGCTGGTCGAGCATCGGTGGGTTGTGGTTCTCCACAGCAACGGTCTCAACTCGACCTCCAAAAAGGCGCTTGTCGTACTCGCGCTCCGCGCAGCAATTGAATATGAGATAATGCACCCCGTGTTTGTCTGAGAAGAAGCGCTGCACCTCCTCGATACGATTCAAGTAGTTCGCCTCTGCGCCAATCGCGGGAAGAGCCATTGCGATGCAAGTTGGGGTGACGTAACCAAGTTCGAGAGAGTAACCATCTTTGTTGTAGCGGGTGCGCGAGGCCAGCACTGTCTTGCGGAGGTTTCTTGCAATCTTGAGAATACGGAGGAAGCGCATGATGCGGGACCACAGCGCGATGTTTTTGGCGCTTTTATCGGTTGTCGTTTGGGTCACAACGAGGATCCAGATCACAATCGATGCGAAAACAAGTAACAAATCGAAGAGATCGAGCCAACGCCAGAGCAGGCTGTATCGATACCTGCCGCCCGCCCGAAGGCACGCTCAGCGAAACCTGTGCTCCACTCAAGCTTCCGATTCTCGTCGCAGGCACGCCGACAAAAGGGGGCGGTGAGCGTATGCAACCCGAAAATACGTATGCATAACTCAAACAGAAAAACCACGAGGACAGTTCCGGTCACAACGTTCGTCGGGTTTTCCCAACCAATTCCAAAGCTGTCTTCACCGACAACCAATTCCCAGATTGTGCAAGCAACGTCGAGAAGAACCAGCGCTAGTACCATGAACTCTGTGAATGCAGCTTCGACCCACTCTTGCGCCATTTTCTGGATACGTCCAGGCTCTCTGCTTTCGTATCTCTGGCGGACCTGAAGGGAGACGATTCATGGAAATGAGATGGAATTATTTTCTGACATGACAAAGCTTGGTGGACTCAGAACCTGCTGGAAATTTCTGTGGAATGAAGACCCATCACGCAGAACTTTGCACACTTCCAACGTGTCCTTTTCTGCCTCCTGGCTGAAATGCTCCTTTGTAACGCCTTCCTTCGAATCTTCTTGCACGATGGCAGACATAACGAATCTGAAAATCTCGCTATAGGTAAGGATCCCTGTGAAAACTCCCGACTCGTCCAGCGTACCGAGTTGCTCCGAACCCGTTAAAATCATCGTGTCCAGCACACGGTCGATGGTGCTGTCCGACGGGATCATAGGAATATGGGGAATGCTTTCCGCGATTGCTGCGCGCATTCGGCAGATGATTACGGGACCTCATGAGATTCTGGGTAGAGTTCTAGCTACATTTCGATGTGGGTTAGGTCCAAGTGCTATGTTTCGATAGGTAATGGCCAAGGTTGCTCACTTGAGACCGGTTTCAAAAAATCTCCCACCCTCATAGCGTAGTCCAGGACAGTATTGCGGGACCAAAGCACGTCTTCACTCGAGACGTGGTTGCTGCGTACCATCACGACATCCTTTTGGAGCAATTCCTTGAGCACGTGGAGAATTGGAGTCGACATTGTTACCTATAATGCGAAACGAGACTAAGCCAATAGAATAGAACAGTGCATAGCATCAAGAAACATTGAGGCTGGTTGCTACGCTGAGCCCAGGGCATTTCGAATTGCCTGGGTCAGATGGAATGTGGATGTGATCTCCAGCGCCTGAGTCGATCGAAGTGCTTCGACCCATGCCCTAGGCACGATGATGGCGTTTAGTGCAACACAAGCAGGCTGACTGAATGCTAAATTCTGGAAGCAGCATCACACGCAGGATCTTGATTTTGCAGCTAGGGCCTTTTCGGGACGCACGGGGGATCTTCATCCATGTGGTATGATGATACGACATTCGCGAGATCCTAGTTGCAGGTATCATCTTCAAAGGTCAGCACATTTGTGCCGAGCATGAGCCTGTCAAACAGGACTTAAGACTCGAATCATGCAGAGTCGAGACGGGAATCTTGGTACCATCGTGCGTCTGCGTCTGAGTTCAGAGCTCTCCTCGATATTCCGTTCACGATTTGTGTTGGTCTGCGGGCCACAGATGAATGGATCAGAACCTCTAAAACCACTCGGTAATCATCGCCCCAAGAGGTTTGATGCTGTGAAGTATTCATCCTGCGCCCATCCTCAAGCAGCATTGCAACTCGAATCATACTCGGGGTTCACAAAGATCATTTCGAGTGACAACGTGCCAATACGCGTGTAGCAGGTTTGTCAGTGCGAGCTGATCGGATGATTCGTGCCGAACGATATCTTGAAAAGCTCCTAACTCCTTGGGGCATCGATCCCCTCTGCGCGGCTGGGGTTGCACCCTGAGCATGTCGGATGTGCTGAGCTTTCGAGCAGTTCCGATGCCACCGACATCAGAAAGGATCATTCCCCTGCTGCCACTGTCCGACATGTGTTAGGCTCGCTCAAAGAGCCCCTCGCCCCTCCCAGCCGGACAGATCGCGATCCCTCCCTTGTGTCTCAATGAGATTCGAGGTCGGTCAGGCCCGCCTCAGAATCGAAAAATTCTGTTGAGCGTCCATATTTTCAAGAGAATACGTGACTCGGCGGGGGCGGGGGAGCCCTACCACCCTGTGCGGCTCCTTCATCTGGCGCATCACAGGGCGTAACGTAACGTAACGTGGCTGGGTTCGTCAGTGCACGAGCTAGCGAGACCTTGTAGCTGTGCAGCGGTGGGCAGGCCCCACCACAACGGGATCTTCGGCGTCGAACACGATGGATTCCATGGGCGACACCAAAAAAATCGGGATCGGGCTGACTGGCATGGGCCTGCTTTTCACAATCCTCGGTATTCTGCTCTTCTTTGACTCCGGCCTGCTTGCTGTTGGCAACCTGCTCTTCCTCTCGGGGCTTTTCCTGATCCTTGGCTTCACTCGAACAAAGAACCTCTTCCTCCAGCCTTCGAAGCTGCGAGGCACATCCCTCTTCTTCGCCGGGATCATACTCGTTATTTTCCGCTGGCCCAAGCTCGGCTTCTTTGTCGAGGCGTTCGGTTTTGTTAACCTATTCGGAAACTTCGTCCCGCACCTGATCGTCGTGGCACGTCACACCCCGGTGCTCTCGCGAGTTTTCGAGCTCCCCGGCGTGAAACAGGCCGCCGACTTTCTCCAGCGGAGCTCCAGCGTAAAGCAGGCCAACGCAGCTGTGTGAGGGACTTGAAGTTCTGAGGACTCCTTGCACGTGCATGCAGAACCAGATGGCCGACTCGCAGGAAGAGACGAGAAAGGACCTTGCAGAGCTCGAACAAGCAGATGCTGCGGCCAACTTGTGCAGCTCGGCAGCAATGTCTCTGATAAAGGGATGAAGAGGCAACAGCCGGAAGACCGTGCAAAGATGGTCGACGGGTTTGATCAAATCCCAAAAAAGTGCGTTGACTGCACTCCAATTTCAAGGACGAGTAAATAACCCTGTTAAGCATTTTACTCGAACACATCTTTGTCTTACTGTCTTACTTTCAAGGTCTAGTGTGCATACGTATGCGAATGCTTATGCGTATGCGAATGGTCGTGCCCGTGCCCATCAGCATGCTCGTGACCGCGGCAGATTGGGGCATGAGTATTCTCCGCTTCTGACTTGTCTGGCGAGAACAGCTGCCGTTGCGCGCCCGCGTTCTCGCAGCTGCTCACTGACGAGTCCCCGCATTTGTGCTGTGATGAACAACAAACCCCACGTTTTCTCTGAGGTTCATCGCCGTGCGAGTGACCCCCGTGGCTGTGTGAGTGCCCGTCACCATTGCTGTGCCCAGCACCGTGTCCATGATCTTGAGCATAGTCATGTCCATGATGGCGGCTGCGCGCGTGGTGGCGGCAGCACCCACCCAAAAGCTCTTCGCTTTCGTGCTGGTCTGCTGATTCGAACTCTTGCGGCTTCTTCAGCGCGAATGGGCTGTCCGGGCCTGCCATGTTCTCGAGCTTGTGGAGCCACTTGCCACGTGAACTGATGTTTCGCGCAATTGCCTCCTCCGAAATTTTGCGGCGAGGTGACTTTTTGAGGACTGAGATTCCATTGAGAGTGACGATAATCATTGCACCGACATCTGTCGCGATGGCGAGCCACAGCCACGCATATCCCGCGAGCGCAAGCGCAAAGACGGCTAGCTTGACCGCGATGGCAAAGGCACAGTTCTGCGTGATCACCCGGAGAACAGTGCGCCCGAGCTCGACTGCTTGTGCCAGCTTGCGGAGGTCCGAATCCATAAGTGCCACGTCTGAAGCTTCCATCGCAACTGCTGAGCCCGCGGCGCCCATCGCGATGCCAATAGAGGCGAGGGCGAGCGCTGGCGTGTCGTTGACGCCATCACCGACCATTCCGACGTACGCATACTCTGGGATGCAGCAGAGCCCACTTTTTCTGGTCAGCGTCTTGTCTGCACGTATCTGCTTGAGGTGCTCCATCTTATCCTCTGGCAGGAGCCCCGACCACACCTGGGTGAGCCCCACGGTGCGCTGGACCGCGCGCGCCGAGCCCTCATTGTCACCCGTGAGCATCAGAGTTTGGATGCCGAGCTTGTTCAGTCGCTCCACTGCCTCTGCCGCCTCTTCACGCGGCTTGTCAAGTGCCGAGTACACTGCGGCAGGGACGCCATCGATGAGGACCCATGTCACTGTTGCGCCTTGCTCCTCCCACTGCGCCGCCGCGTCTTCCTCAGGCACGGGCGCCCCATCACTCACACGGGAAAGCATGCGACGATTGCCAATCTCAACGCGTCGACCGCTGATTGTCGCACGGATCCCCTCGCCTTTGACGACTTCGCACGAGCATCCGCCAGGGACCGCGACTATTCCACGCCGCTGGGCAGTGGCGCACACCGCGACAGCCATCGGGTGCGCAGACTCCTTTTGCGCGGTGTAAAGCAGCTGAAGCACTTCCTCCTCCGAGAAGGTTGCCGAGATAGTGCGCAGCTCTCCGATGCGGAAGGCGCCTTCAGTGAGTGTGCCGGTTTTATCCAGCGCCAGCACCTGTAGGTGACCTAGCGTCTCGAGATGCCTTCCGCCCTTGAGGAGGATTCCGCAACGAGCTGCTTGCGCGAGGCCGCACACGTACGTGATGGGGGTCGAAATGACAAGCGCGCAGGGACAAGCCACGACCAGCATAACGAGAGCAGTTTTGACCCACTGTGCACCTACCTCAGGACCAAACGCCCATGGCACCGTTGCGAAGAGCAGAGCGGCCATGACGACGAGTGGTGTATACCACTTCGCAAACAGCGCCACGCGCTCCTCCGTGGGGGAAGTTTGCAACTGCGCCGTCTCGACGAGGCGGACGAGCCTCGCTACCGCAGAGTTCGACGAAAGCGCCGAAGTACGCACGCGAATCGCCACGCCCCCAACATTGACTGTTCCGGCGTGCACGTCGTCCCCGGGGCGCTTGGCGATCGGGCGTGACTCACCCGTGAGGTTGCTTTCGTCAATCGACGTTTCCCCCACATCCACTCTGCCGTCGATTGGCACCCTTTCACCGGGGAGCACGGCCACCAATGTTCCAATGGCCACTTTATGGACGGGCACATTCGTGCCATCGAGAAGCGTCGCCTCATCTGGCCGCAGGGCCGAAATGGCTCCAATCGCCTCGCGGGCGCCTGCCGTCGCACGAGTCTCCAACCAATCCGAAAGGGCGAACAGCACAACGACAGCAGCGGCCTCGGAAAAGTCTTGCATCGCACACGCACCGCCGACAGCAATGGTCATAAGGGTGTTGATGTCGAGCACGCCCCGGCGCAGCGATGCGATCGCGCGCCGCAGAATCGGGAAGATTCCTAGCAGCACTGCCGCGATTCCACAGTACTTGAACCATGCAAAGATTGCGGCCTGATCTGACTCATTCGGGTGAGCTGCGGCGCCATAATGCGCAAGAGATACGATCCAGCACACAGCAGCGAGCTGCACATTCCATGCTGGGTAGCGGTGTGCTTCAGCGCGTGCAGCAAGGGCATCCACGGCGGCCTTCGCACCGTCCTCGTCCATCTCGCCTGAATCGGTGAGCGACGACAGTACAGACGCGCGCAAGGCCGCCTTGTTGAGAGCATCTGCGAGGGTCTGCGCCGATGAGAGCCCGGCATCGTGTGCAACAGTGACAGTGCGCCCGATTACATTCACCTGTACCGACTCGACACCGGGGAGAGGTCCAAGACACTTTTTGACAATGGGAATTTCCGAAGCACAGCAGATCCCGTCACATAAAATCGTTGTGAGGCATTCCAGCGGAATTGAAGTCGGTGGATCCACGACGACGGTCAACTCGGCCGGCTCAACCGATGGTGTGCACCGATCCAGGCCGAGATATTTCTGAAGCATCGAGATGGCACCCGTGTCGACTGGCATGGCCCACCAAAGATTCGAGTTCCCGCCTGCACGGCGAAGCTTAATGTCGTGGCGTGCACAACAGTGTGACGCGCCGAGCTTGTCGCAGATGAGAAGCGTGTTTTGCTCCTCGGATTCGACCAAATCGAGCTCGCAGCATGAGGTCTGGATCAGACCGCGACGGCTCTTGGGCCCTACCTTAGATTCGGACTGCTGTGGAGGAGATGGTGGTCCGGTAGATGCCTCGCTATCGTTCGCGCAATCTGGACCGAACGGCTCCCAGAGTGACACCGGACACGGCGCCTCTGGCGAGCACTTTTGCACCGAGATGGTAACATCATCCACGAAATCGCAGGGTGCATCCCCTTTTTTTGAGCAAGAAGGGTTGAGACGATGGGCGTGCAGA
>Ga0209335_10004576_pt1 | contig 13071 bp, 20 predicted proteins | sample COG_09_FD_184753 | JGI IMG/M metagenome (GOLD analysis project Ga0209335, IMG submission 184753) | Pelagic Microbial community sample from North Sea - COGITO 998_met_09 (SPAdes) (version 2) | ecosystem: Environmental > Aquatic > Marine > Neritic zone/Coastal water | place: Helgoland, sampling...
CTCTCTTGACGCTTTTTGCGCCTGTTTTCGCGGTGAGGATCTTTGACCCAACCTAAACGCGCACAATTCTGAGCACCCCGCGACCAAAATCGCTGCCCAAAATATCAGAGAACGCCGATTGTATGTGTAGAGAGAGACTGCGCTTCAGATTTGGTTCGGCTCCGGCCACTAGCGCATACCCTGGCATCCTTATCTGATCGGGAAGGATGCCTCGTCACCGCCCTGCATCGCATATCCAATGCGACGCGAGAGTTCACTTGAAAGGGGCAGGATGACCTTGGCGTTTTGTGTGAGTCAAATGCAGTACGCACAGAAGGCTCATTGGCCTTTTCTTGCGAACCTGAACTTGAGCTTGCATGAGTTGCTGACCAACTCGTTTGTATGCAGGGGGCGATCGAGCTTTCGGCGTCTGAGAGGGTTGCTGCTGAGCGAATTGCTGAGCTTTCACAAACTGAAGAAGGTCGCACGACATTGCAGCAGCTTCTATCGTATGCTCGCACTGAGGCAGCGCAGGTGCATGCCCTCGCACCCCTCTTCTGCCCGAGGCTCGTCGGCCGTCGCTTGCGCAATGCTGTGCTGGCACGCCAGCTTACTACCGATCCTCACTGATCTGATGACATTGGTCAGCCGTCGTCGGGGTCGGGGACGGGGAATGCTTTCGGAATGTCGGTGGGGGGAGAAGAAGAGATGCTTGAGCAGCGGGAGGAGTTGTCGGCTGTCGAGAAGAAGCAGGGCAAGGGCTTCAAGGTTCCCGTACCCCATCACCCCCTTCCCCGCGCCCCGCGCCCCGCGTAAAGCTCCCCGCGTCCCGCGCGCCTTGTATACGGCACATATGCTTAAGAGTGAGTGCGTTTTAGATTGCGTTTTACCCCAAGAACTCGACGGTCTTTGATCCACTCAAGAGCAACTCGTTTCGCGTGGTATGCACAATACAGCTCCGCTCTACTTGAAAACGAAACCTGCCATCATCATTGTTTCATGTTATATTGTTGGCACACATACTAAGGTGTAATTGATCGCGTTTGTGGGCTCGTCGGGTCCTCAGGTGCCAAAACAGATGTTTTTGCTGGGCTACGCGGACAACACGCACCTCAAGGGCTTTCAGAGCCGTGACGTTGTGCAGCTTGGTGACTTCTTTGTAGACACGAAATTTGGAAGTATCACAGATTGCAATTCACCAGACTTCAACAACGTGGATGGTATTCTTGGCTTTGGCATGCCTGTTCAGCATCAAGCCGCGCCACCGCCGCCCTCGGGTATTGGCGCTATGATGGCCGGCGGCGGTGGTGACGGACCGACCGTGACTCTTCCGCTTCCGCTGCTCTTTGGACTGACCGATCCGGCTGTGAAGAATTCTGCAAAGAACCACGTGCTTTCTCGGCGCGCGTTTTCATTCATGTCGACCGATAATGCAGCTGAGATTCAACTTGGAGGCTACGACCCGGCGGCCGTGGATGGACGCATGTTTCTCACTCCGTCCATCACCATGAATGACTACGTCGTCGTCTCCCTTTCTTTAAAGTTCCCGCCCAAACCTAACCTCCTCTGATGTATGTTGGCATCGCCCCACTTTCGACACGTTCGTAAGCGCATCAAATTGAGGTATGGTGGTTTGCCTTCTGTAGGTTTGGCGACGTCGAACTTCTTGAGTTTCTTCCCAAGAATCCGCGCCTCCGCTATCTTCCTGCCATCATGGACTCGGTTCAGTGTCCCTTCCCTCGCATCCAGCAAGGCAAATACACATCGGGAGGTATCATTGCTGAAGTGCGGTGTGGCGTTCCCACCAGGGGACGTCTTGCTTGGTGATTCCCGACAATACGATGGGTGGCTTACTCAAGGAATCGCCGTACGCCAAGTGGAAAGGTATCGTCAAGAACACTCACCATCCTGTGCGACACGACACCTTTCATCTCAACATCGCCGGCGCTGTTTTCGATATCGACTACTCGGATTGGTGGCTCTCGCTCTCGAACCAGTCGTGTGTGCAGAAGGCCCCTGAAGGCTTCGGAGGGATCCTCGTTGGCGACGTCCTTTTCCGGCGCTACCTCGTCCTGTTCGACCTCAGGTTCTTTTGCACCCACGCTCACGTCCTGATGATGGCCTTTCTTTTCACAGTACAACTCACGATGGTTGAGCACTTTCAGCCACCAGAACTGAGGTGCCTACGTGCCACGTGGCTCATGTTTTGTGTAATGGCGGCAGGCACTACCCAGAGACGGTTGTGATTGGCATCGGCAAGCAGAGTGAGTCGTACACTCCAGCTAAGCACCATGCTACGATTGCCAAGGTGCCAGCGTATAAGAGGAAGCCGCTGAACATCTCATCAGAGAGCGCGCCGCCGCGCTACAAGGCACCAATGGCGACGGACCGTATTCCAATCTGGAACCAGGAGGACACGCAATACTTCATCAATGTTTCAATCGGGACGCCACGCCAGAAATTCACTGTCATCTTCGACACGGGTTCCTCCGTCTTTGGCGTCTTCACGAAATGCATCCCTACAGCTCCTTCATACGGGACTTGCACATTTGGAGGCGGCTCCTCTGGCGATTCCGGTATGCTGATCGAGGGCGCAGTGATGGTGCTTTCGGGTGCCGTAACACTGTGCATTTTCGGGATTTTCATCAATATGTGGGTTCGCCGCCGCCATGACCGCGAGGAGCGCTTGGCACGATCAAAGGTTCTGCCCCACCTTGTCCGACGAGGTTTGCTTACTCCAGAGCTGTGAGCATTTTGTTTCGGCGACCTGCTGCGCTCACAAGTTGTAATTTTGCTTCCTCTCTGCCTTGGCAGTCAAAGCATCGGAACCCTTCGAACTCCTCATACGGCCCGGAGCGCCTCGCGGGATACTATGGCGCTGTCCCGTAGACGGGCGAGAACAGTTGTGTCTGAGTGAAGAGGTGTTTGCAGCTGCGTGAGAGTTGATGCACAAAACTGTACACCTGAAGCGGGCACGGTTTGTTTCCAACCGGGCCGCGAGGGCAACAGGCCTTCATGTGCTCGGCTTCATGAGAATTAGCGTCATCCCACCGAGTTGCCGATCTTTAAGAGGACCAGCACGTCAGTACCAGAACCTACTTCCTGGTTTTTTCGAGGTAAACACGAAATGCCAGAGTTTGGGATAGTGTGCTGCGACATCATCCAAATCGATTTCTACTCGCGCACACGCACGTCCGGCAACTGGCAAAATGCATGACCCCGGCGGCAGGCCAAGGCAAACCCAGTATCACGTGGCGTGAAAAAATACGATTTTTCCGGAACAAAGCCAAAGACGAGCTCAGGCACCCACACTGGTCAACATTGCAACAAAACGAAGACTTCATTTGTTACTTCCCACCCACACAAATAGATGATGGTGTAGCCGTTCAGCAAAGCCCATTTGCGGCCTTGTGTCTGGAAGCTCACTGGTGCGCCGCGCAAGTCGGAAGGCAGTACGGACGCATCTGCGCGCATGCTGCAAGCGCCCTACTTCTTGATGTTTTCACGGCCCTGCTCCTGCCCTTCCGTGGAGAGGTCGATCTCGTGGCCGAGCGCCTTGGCGACAGTGATCATGTCTTTGTCACCACGGCCGCAGCAGTTGATCAGCACCGCCTTGTTCTTGGGCATCTCCTTGGCCATCTGCATTCCGCAGTAGATGGCGTGCGAGGGCTCCAGCGCAGGGATGATCCCCTCAGTGCGGGACAGGAGCTGCATCGCCTCGAGCGCCTGGGAGTCGGTCACCACGCGGTACTCAGCACGGCCGGTATCCTTGAGCCAAGCGTGCTCTGGACCAACGCCAGGGTAGTCGAGGCCGGCCGAAATCGAGTGCGTCTCCGTGATCTGACCGTCGTCGTCCTGGAGCAAGTAGGTGCGCGTTCCGTGCAAGACACCCGGGCGCCCCGCTGTGAGAGTCGCCGAGTGCTTGCCTTCCAGGCCCTTCTCGCCACCCGCCTCGACACCGACGATCTGCACCGTCTTGTCCTCGATGAAAGGGTGGAAGAGCCCGATGGCATTTGATCCGCCCCCAACACACGCGACAATAGCGTCGGGAAGCGAGCCATGCTGCGCAAGCATCTGCGCACGCGCCTCTTTGCCGATAACAGACTGGAAGTCGCGCACAATCGTCGGGAAGGGATGGGGCCCGATTGCTGAGCCGATGATGTAGTGCGTGTCGCGCACGTTGGTAACCCAATCGCGCATCGCCTCGTTAATAGCATCCTTGAGCGTTGCCGAGCCCGTTGAAACGGGCACGACAGTTGCGCCCAACATTTTGATGCGGAACACATTGAGCGACTGCCGTTTGCAGTCCTCCGCGCCCATGTACACTGTGAGATCCATGCCCATGAGAGCGCAGGCCGTGGCAGTGGCGACTCCGTGCTGGCCTGCGCCAGTCTCACAGATGATGCGCTTTTTGCCGAGGCGCTTGGCAAGCAGCGCCTGTCCGAGCGCGTTGTTGATCTTGTGCGCGCCCGTGTGTGCGAGCTCTTCACGCTTCAGCCAAATCTGTGCACCGCCGATTTTTTCTGTAAGGTTTTTGGCAAAGTAGGTCGGCGTCGGGCCGCCGATGTATTCACGCCGGTAGCGGTCGACTTCCGCCTGGAACTCCGGGTCCTTTTTGGCGATTTCGTACTGCCGCTCGAGCTCCTCGTGTGCCTGAAGGGCACCGCCTGCACTCAGACGCACCCATGGGGGCATCCCCGCAGCTCTCCGAATCGTGCTAGGGCGCATGTGCTGTCCCAACACGAACCTGGGCAAGCGTCTCGGGGATGTAGCGTCCACCAAATTCGCCAAAGCAGTACTCAGGGTTGTTGACAACCTGGGCGAGAGTGGAACGACCCGCTCGTCATCACCAGCACCACGCTTCCACACTACAAACTCACCCTACTCTACCGGGCGATTGTACCTATGTTGCTAAGCAAAAGGAAACTACACGAAGATATCTGAAACAGTTCGAGGGCTTTTAAAAAACGCGCTGAAAAAATTTAAGAGAGAGGACACCTTGGTAACAGAATGCGGCTTGGCATCGCCATCTTTTGCGTCCTGGGTACACTCGCACGGTTAGGAAGTGTTCAGACACACGCCGACAGGATCCGTTACAGAGCTACGGTATGTCGCTGAAGCACAACACGACACGAATATGCGGGCCGCACCACATTGCAGGGACCGCCCGAGAGACCCTTGATCAGCTCCTTGACCTGTGAAACCGAGATGCGTCAGCGTCCCGCTTCGCTGTTTGTGCGTTTGCATTTTTGCCAATGATGGTTGTAACAGGTGTCGAGGCGAGGACCTTGGCAACACGCTCAGCTGTAGTCTTGGCAGCTTGGATCGTGTTGATAATGGCAGAGCCGACAACGGCACCATCGGCGCCCATCTTCTGGAGATCAACGACCTGTTCGCGCGACGACACGCCGAATCCGACAGCCACCGGAACAGTCGTGTGTGCCCGAATACGCTTCAGAAACTCGGGGAGATCCGTAGCCAGAGCGGTACGCTGTCCTGTCACGCCAGTGACCGACACAGCATAGATCCAAGACGATGCGGACTTGGCAACCTTCTCGATACGGTCGTCCGTTGATGTCGGAGCAATCAGCGGCACGAAGGAGAGCTTGTGCTTGGCGCACATCGCCAGAACCTCGCCTCCCTCCTCAACAGGAAGGTCAACCATAATGAAGCCATTGATGCCCGCAGCAACGCAGTCTACTCCCAGCTTGTCGACTCCTCCGGGGTACATGATGAAGGGGTTGCAGTATCCCATGAGCACAACGGGGGTTGTCAGGCCCTGTTTACGCGCCTCTTTCACGACTGAAATGCACATGGTTGGGCCCACGATTCCATTCGCAAGGGCCACTTCGTTCGCCCGCTGAATCGTCGTGCCGTCAGCCATCGGATCAGTGAAAGGCACGCCAACCTGCCGGACGGACTCTCGTCACGCTGGGCTTAGACTTGTGCCTGTACACCAGGAGCCCGGTTTCGTTCCTCACGAGTACTCAAACAAGCACACTACGTTGTCAGATACTTTCTCGAGCAGGACATGGTCGCAATCCTACCAGGGATGACTGCTCGCACGGGAAGACGGTAGGCACGCATTTAGAGCCCTGGGAGGGATCGACAGGTGCTTCCTAGAAGATTCTAGGCTCTTTACGAGCAGAGTGTCACCACTCAGCAACGCCGCTCGCCTTTTGCGTAGTATCAGTACACCACGGGAACTCTCACGACAGTAGGAATGAGAGATTAGGCACGGTACCTCGATGACGTCGGCGCCGCCCTCCTGCATGGCGAGAAGGAGAGGGATCGTGTCATCCTTCTCAAAGTAACCTGCCGTCAGGTAGCCAACGAAGGCGACGCGCCCCGAGGCTTTGCACTTGGCAAACGTCGACACAAGCTGCTGCTCGCCCGAAACCATCTTCCTCGCGCGCTCTTTATCTTCCTCGAGGTCGCTAGAGAGGCCCGCTCTTGGGAGTCCCCAATTCGCGGCCTCGTGCATGTCAACTTGCACTGCAAGTTGACATTTGCCATTGAGCTTCGTGCCTTTGACCGCTTGCAATGGCCGGCCGGTGGATAGTGTCGGTCCTGTCTGCCCCGTCGCACAGCCATCGTATCGTCGTGGGGCGACCAATACTATTTGACAGAGAGACACTCCACGGACGCTCACGGCATAGTGTGCTTGCAACGCGTCCCCATGAGCCACCAAGATTATTCACCTCAAGGCAGCGTTGGGCTGCTCTCGCTTCTATGAATGGCACGAGGACGGGAAGGGGAGTGTTCACTCAAGCCTCACGACTCACAGCAAAACAACGAAGTGATTCTCAACGCCAGAAGGAGGCGCAGACTGGCGACGACAGCATCGACGGCAATGCCGACGAAAAATTTGTGTGCATCAGTTGGCCGAAGCAGCTCCGGGACGAGAAGCTTCTCCGGGCTCTTGATCGACAGGGTACGCCGACACCTTGTTGTCACTGTTTTGACCAATATTGTATTCACTTTCAGACATGGCTGCCACGCTATGAGGGCCTTTTGCAACAAGCAGCAAATGTGTCCAGATGCGGCTGCACTGCTGACCAACATCTTGTTCTGAGAGTGATTGTAGTGGTGCGGTGGTGTTGTCGCAGCGGAGCTCTGCGTTGATGCAGAGCAGCTTCTACCGCCTTTGGGAGTACACTTTGGTGACGCGGGGCGTCCGAGCTCATATTTGCCAGGCGCCGGTAACGATGCGGGGCTTGCTAGCGGATCACGGCAAAACGTCTTCGACGCGTGGTGCCTCCTGGACGGCGGCATCGACAAACTCGCGGCGGCACTGCGCATCTCTCCGCCTCACGAAAACTACATGACTGAGCTCGCTGCGTTTGAAGCTCGCGTTCTGGAGCCGGCAGGCGTGCGGTGACTACCCGAGTCCGTAAATGTGTACAGCATCGCTTGGTCTGCCCGTTTGCGTCGGACGACACTCATGGCGGGTGGTCTGGTACTCACTGAGCAGGATGGAACGACAACTCCTTCTCCTATTAGCATTTCTTCACTCCTCGTGCGCGCCCACCCGCCCACCTCCCCTCGGTATTGGTCAGAGATGCGCATCGCCCTTCGGCCTGCCTCTGCTTAACCAGGGGTCGACGCAGCTGGGTGCATGCAGGCGAGAAACGCCTCAAGATGCTGAGATTGGCCGACAAGGTTGAGTGTATTTACATGCTAGAGCTCTTAGCACGTTGCAGCTTGTCCTGTCCCTTACTCTTTGCACGGAGCTTCGCCCTCCGGCTTGTTCGCCCGCGTTCGAAAACAACTCCAACGTCTTCTGCACGATTTCCGCGCCAGTGGCAGCGAATTACATGGCATCTGCAGTTTGATTTTGAGTTTGTTTCGATCCCTTCGCGACAGAAGCGAAGTTGGGGCGACGGGTTCGTGCCAGGACTGTTTCAAAACTCTGCGGTACAGTTGCTCTCCAAAATCTCTGAAACGGTGCTCTTCGAAGCAGAGTACCGACTGTGGCGGTGCGCATATCTTTATTGGTGCCGATCGAATAGATTCTGCACTCGGCGAATGAGGCGCTTGAGTTTCTTGGCGACGCAACCATCAAAGCCTGCATCACCAGGCGCCTCTCCGCGACTCCCTGGCTCCCTCAGAGACTGCACGGTCTCTGTGCAGCACCCGTGCTCACGCCGCGTATGGTTGTGTTGCTGTACGGTGCAGGGCTCTTCTTGGCGGGCTTGAAGCAAGTCCCAAGGCGGTGAGCCTGCCCTGTTTGCGTTCTGCAGAATTTATTGGACCCCTTCACCTTTCGCTCTCTATGTCCCATCCGTTACCGTTCCGTAATCTTACTTTCTGTCGTCTTCGTCTGACTGGAAGTTTACAACCCTTCGCCTGTGCTACACTTTTTCGGTTCATGAGTGCTAACTATTGCGATTGGCGATGTGTCGGCAAGGTGGCGAGTCTCACGGCCCGGCGCTCCAAACTTGAGAATAACATGATGTTTGGGTACCTTGGTGCTTCCCCGAAGCCAGCGTGCTGCGTGCTCAGGGTGGACGATGCGTGCTCAGGGTGGACGATGCGAGTATGTGCATGCCCCCCTGCTCGAACTTGAAGCTTCTCTGTTCCTGTACTAGGCCTGTCGGACTGGCGCATCGCACCACTCATCCTTTGCAGGCATCTGACTATTTCCCCATGCCCGTGCCGTGAATTCGCCATCCAGTCGTCCGCGTATCTGAAACCTGATCTGAGCTGTTTGTTGGAGTATCGCGTACGTGATTTGCTGGAAGTATCGATTTGCTTCGATGTTTCCTGGTGAAAATTTGTTTTCACGCAGAGAACCGACCATGGAGCCCGAGAGACGCAGGGCAAGCAGGCCAGAGTGGCATATGCCAGATGGCGGTTTCCGCAGTATGGACGCTGGGTATGATTTCGTTCTTTAAATATGTCTCAATATTTTTTGTGTTTCCAAGGACGAGGCAGCATGTTTTGATCCGGGGAGACGGAGTTGCAGGCAACGCTCGCTTCTTGCGGCTGCAGCCAACACGGTGGAAGCGCTTGTCGGCGCGGTGGTCCTCGACCAAGGGACTGAGGCGGCCGATCGTGTCATCACGCACTCGCTGTTGCCCCGCCTTGTGCATCACGTCACGACGACTGATTGGACTGACTTCCACGGTCGACTCCGCAGCCAATGCATAGGGCGATGCGCGGCTGCATCGCAACTAATTAAGCTGGCAATCTTGTGGTAGGGGACAAATTCGACCCCGTCACGGAGTTACAAGAGTTCTTTCACAGCCGGTGCACGGCCGTGCCCGACACTATCGGAAGCATTATTTCAGTACAAAATTGTTTCTTGGATCCTAATTTTGATTTCATTCACAGGGGGCAGCAACCGCGTTACGAAACAGTGCAAAGCATCCAGGTTGCTCAGAATGAGTATCGTCACGACGTTCAGATCATTCTGGAACCAGTGTCTACATCGGCGCCATCGCAACGCCCCCAGAAGCTGCAAGAACGTGGCAGGGGGAGTTCCCTGTATCTAGCTCGCCGGTACCAATTCCGCATGAGCAAGCATTTGGCTTTGGTGACGGCGCATGGCTCCTGAACAAACTCTGCAACATTGTTATCTCTCGGCGAAGTGTCCCTGTTTGTGCAGCAATTTCTGCAACGCCTGCAGTTGTCATGAAACAAGTGTTGACAATCTTTTTTCGGGGTCTTCAGGGATGCGGCGAGCAAGGTGTTAGCGCGTGTCAAGCCAGAGCGCTGGCGTAGCCAGCGCTCCGTTCAAATTGAAAGCTGAACGCAGCGTTCAACTGAACGCAGCGTTCAACTGAACGCAGCGTTCAATCGACCACCTGCAACACCGATCTCTGGGATCGGAGCCCAGGACATTGGTGCACATGCATGAAGCGAATGCACGACGGGCATGCAGATGTGCGGAGTATGGCCCGCGCATCACAATGAGTCAAGACGGGCAGGCCACACACAACGTGGCAACCCAGCCATGTTTCATGAAACAACAATTTGTCATTCACTTGTACGCCCAAAACGTTGCCGCGTGCAAGGCGCATGGCACAGTCCCAGTAGCTCCAGTAGCTCTGTTCGAAGCCACATCTCTAGAATCACTGGTAGAGAAGAGGATGTCGATTTTTTGCCCCAACAATTGATAACTGTGACAGCGCCTACTGCTCTCGGTCGGGGACGCGAGGCGAAGCGAGTGCATTAGCGAGCACCCTGTCAAGCACTGCGGCAGGAAACACTTTCCCTCCCTGACCGCGTCCTATCTGCAAGCTCGAGAACCACGTCTCGGGTCAGTCGAAGGCGTCTCGGGGCAGATTTTGGTCACCCGGAGAATATCTCCCAGAGGAGTGCGGGACCGAGAACAGTGGCGCTAGCTGCACTTGCACTGCCAGGATGGGATGGGCATGGGGACCTCGAACGCTGCGGCTGCATCGTCTCTCGCACGGCGCCCCCCCCCAACAGATACGCTGCCCTCGCTCTCTCCTTTGCCTCGTTCGATGTGGCTGCCACCCCCCCCCAAGTGCCCTGTTACCGCACCAGCCTTGGAAAAGTTTACATCACCCTCCAGGATTTGATAGATCTCCTCTTGCAGGTTTTGTGCACGTAGTCCGAGCTTTTTAAGCATCGTGTTCAACCCGCTCACTTCAGTAACAGGCGGCAGGCTTGGTTTTTGTCGCTTGTGCGTCAGCGCATCCTGCATTTGGTGGCCAACTGTTACAAGAGTACAGAACTTGCTATCAGATATCGAGGCAGGTGACCAGGCGCATTTGGTGCAAGGCATAAAGTGGGTGTGCACTGCAAGAGCGCGGTCGATCTTGAGCAGGTTCTTGTTGGCCGCCGCCTGAGAGGAGGTAATTCAGAGAACGCAGTACTCGGCCACTTATTTTCCCCACCGGGAGATCAGTGGTGGCCGAGGGTGAAACCAAACTTCCTGCCTTTGCCTTTTCGGCTTGTAGACGCGCTCGAAGCTCCGCGCGTGACACAACACTACGCTGTTCTTTTCTTCGACCACGCAGCATTGCCCGCTTCCCCTTCAACCCGTCCGCGGCATTTCTTCTTCGCGCAATTTCCCGAGTCGGAGATGCGATCGATGGCGAGGGTGACATCGCATGAGAAGCGAAGACGTTAAAGGACATGGCTGGAAAGTGTGCCTGGGAAAAGGATCACTTGTCCATTCAGAAACCAGATTGAGCTTGGTTCTAGACTGACGATTTCACATTTCCATGTCCTTTATGACCTCTCAGGACGGTCGAATTCGTGCGCAACGACCATACACAGAGTAACAACCCGATAAAGTTAAGAAGCACTCCAGGGGTTGGCAAAGGGGGGGAATGCAACTCCTCCTTTGGCTTCAACGGGCTCACCTGCTCTTGCGCTTCACGGTATGCTCGAGAATGCTGTGAAACGACGACTTGCCCTACACCCTCTTCTGTCGAGCCATGAAGAGCCGGGACTATAGAAAACCGGGCAGCTGTATCAGATTGCGTCTTCAGTTTGCCGCCGGTCCTCTCTAACCGTGCGTATCCATCAACTGACTGTTGGATGATTCTGCCGAGGAGACAAATTCGTTCAGCCCGCGCATCGCAAAATCAAGTACGATGTGATTTCTTTTTGACGGGATATGCAAGTGCTGAACTGGAACCGGAACGCACGAATCAGACTCCTTGGACAGCCGCACCAGCTCCCGACGCGTAGCACGCGATTCTCTCCTGCGATGGTACCCGAGTACTGCCCGCTCGAGACGCACTCGCTCTCTACGCGAAACCTTCTGACCTCGCTGCCCATCTTTAGCAGCTCGAATCGCTGGGTTTAATCGGTCGATCCGTCTATCTTCGCTGGCGGTCGATGCGCCAATGCAGTCTGCAGTTGTACATCTGCAAGGAGCTTTACTTGGGACGGGGCGGATGACAGCGCCAGGCGGGCATCCAATTCGTGAGCGTATCTGGGAAGGCGGGATGCATACTGTGCGGTCGGCAGCGAGTCGAAAAATGAATTCATATCCTGCATCGCGTCTTTATGCCCAAAGTCCCTCCCAAACATACCAGCATCTCCGTTTTGAGGGTGTGCTGACGTTGCGGCGCCGCTTCCGAAATCGCCTCCACCTCTTCGACTGAGTCTAGAACGGGGGCAAGCTTCAGACGAATATCATGGCGGGTGATGAGGTATTTTCCACCAAGAAAATTGAACACGCGGGCATAGCTGGACCGCGCAAGGTCGCGCTGCGCCTGTCCAGTGGAAAAGAGCTCGGAGTCTCCGCGATCCTCCAGCAAATCTAGCGCGAACCCAGTGGATTCTTTACCGCTGGATTGAAAGCACTGCCCCAAGGCACATGCATTCCATACAATGTAGGGCATCAGTAAACACGGGAGCCAGTACAGCGCACGGACATATGCCCGTTGCCTGGCAACATGAACCATCCGTCACTGATCCTCCCACAACTTTACAATCAAATCGAATGAAGTTCCCCGAATGTGATCTGCCTACCAATGCGGGCAGGATCTCGATCCATGCGGTCACCACCTACCGGTATGTCGGCACCGGGCCTCGTTCCTGTGGTCCCACCAGATCTTACAGGGCTTCTTCACCAACGAAGCGGCCAGTATCCCTGGTGTGAAGGTGGTCACCACCACAGCTCATGGCCTGCCGCACGAGACCACGACGCGGGGCAAACAACCTGACGCCCTCATCACCGTGCCGCAGCCCCCCGGGCTCTACGGGCCGTTACTGTACCCCACCAGCACCACGAGCACAGCCGGTCTGACGCTTGATTTCACCGTCGTGCACCCTGTCGGCAGGAGGGGCACGGAGTACACCTGTGACGAGAACGCGCTCCACAGGGCCTACCGCGCCAAGGTGACCAAGCACCACGAGTGACTTCAGGCTAAGAACTACTGGATCGTGCCTGTTGTCGCCGCCACCTCCGCAGCTCTCCACCCTGAGACACTGCGACTCCTCCACGACTTCGCACGCCTCAAGACGGACGCCGCCGAGCAGCACGCCGTCGCGAACTCCTTGAGGTCGCCCCTGACACCAGAGCAACTCTGCCAGCGCCGCGGCGCAACGTTCGCTCGACTCCGGATGGAGGCTCAGCTGTACAGCCTCCGGGCCTCAGCTACA
>Ga0209335_10004577_pt1 | contig 13064 bp, 10 predicted proteins | sample COG_09_FD_184753 | JGI IMG/M metagenome (GOLD analysis project Ga0209335, IMG submission 184753) | Pelagic Microbial community sample from North Sea - COGITO 998_met_09 (SPAdes) (version 2) | ecosystem: Environmental > Aquatic > Marine > Neritic zone/Coastal water | place: Helgoland, sampling...
TTTTGTTTAAACGGTAGTACCGAATTAGAGAGCAGTGTCTCCTTTCTCACCTGTTCGAATTCTCACAGCCTCCTCGACTGGAATGATGAAGACCTTACCGTCTCCAATCTTGCCGGTTTGAGAAGCACTTACAATCGCATCGACCACTTTGGTCACTAGATCATCTGCTACTGCAATTTCAAGTTTCACTTTTGGAAGGAAGTCCACAGTGTATTCGCTTCCACGATAGATTTCGGTGTGTCCTTTTTGCCTTCCAAATCCTTTAACTTCGGAGACAGTCATACCCTCTACCCCGATTTCAGAAAGGGCGTCCTTCACTTCCTCTAATTTGAATGGCTTAATAATTGCCTTAATTAATTTCATATTATAATTCCTTTTTCTATAATTTTAATGTTAGGATCGGGAACCGTATGCTTCCTGACCGTGTTCGGATATGTCGAGACCGCGCTCTTCTTCTTCTTCGCTTACTCGAACTCCCATAATTTGTTTTATGATAAAGAATACCACATATGCGAAGACGAAGGCAAACAAGCTATATGAGATTGTTCCGATTAATTGAGTCCCAATGGTAAATGGGTTTTCTGGATCTCCACTGTCTCCAAAGATACCTACTGCAAGGGTTCCCCATATTCCACAAATACCATGGACTGAGATTGCACCCACTGGATCATCGATTTTTTGTTTATCGAAAAATAAGATTGAGAAAACAACAATAGCACCTGCGGTTAAACCGATGATAATTGAGTCAGATATTCCAACGACATCTGCACCTGCTGTAATTCCAACAAGACCTGCCAGGATTCCGTTCAAGGCCATTGACAGGTCAGGTTTTTTACAAGCGAAGTATGAGAATACTATCGAGGACACGGCGCCAGAAGCTGCAGCTAAGGCAGTTGTTACACAAACATATGAAACGAGTTTTGGGTCAGCACTGAGTACCGAACCACCATTGAAACCGAACCATCCTAAAAAGAGAAGGAAAACACCGATTGCAGCTAATGGGAAATTACTCGCTGGTATTGGCTTTAGTCCACTCTCAGTGTATTTACCTTTTCTTGGTCCAAGGATCATAACACATGCGAGAGCACCAAATCCGCCAAATGCATGAACAATAGATGATCCTGCGAAATCGTAGAAACCTTTTGCGTCAAGCCATCCTGTTCCCCATTTCCAGGAACCGGCAGTCGGGTATGCAAACCCTACGAATAAAACAGCAAAGAGCATGAAAGCAGGAAGTTTAATCCGTTCTGCTACCGCACCTGAAACAATGGTTGCCCCCGTTGCAGCAAACATTGCCTGAAACAAGAAATCTGTCCACCAGGTGTATCCCGCGTAATCATCGGTGATCATGGCAGTGTCAGAAGGATCAACTCCAAACCAGCTTCCGAATGCAAAATATCCATTCCAATCCGTTCCCATTTCACCGGGATACATGGCATTAAAACCATAAAATGCATAGGTGAGAATACCAATACTTATGATAAAGACATTTTTGAAGAGAATATTAACCGTGTTCTTACTTTGGCAAAGACCGGACTCCAGAGTCGCAAATCCTAAATGCATAGTGAAAACAAGGAATGCAGCAATTAATATCCACAAATTACTGACCGTGAACAAGGCAAAGCCTTCGCTTGCGGCGAAAACATCATAATCTCCCCCATAAGGAGCAGAGTCATCTGCAGTTTCGGCTTCGGCAGCAGGTGCTTCGGTCGCAGGTGCTTCTTCGTGATCGTCGGCGTGAACTGGAAGGGCGTAAGTAAAAAGCAAAGTTGCAGCAAGAAGCAAAAACTTCCAGGGTGCGGCACCTAAGCTGGTGATTGATGCGTGTTTAGATTTCATTTTGTTAATTGTTATTGTTCAGTGATTTATATATACAATATATAGTTTACAATGGTTAGGTTGCACGAGGCGTGCCAAGAATTTTAAAAATCAAAAAAAGTACAAAATTTCCATGAATATTTTTCATTCAAGTGCAAAATTATTCACACTATTGATTTAGATGCTTGATCTTAACATCGATTTTAGAATCGGGTTTACCAAATTATTCTTTGAACTTCTAAATCAGGTTTAAAAGAGTAAACAAAGATTCATGCTCTTACTGTATCCTAATAGAAATGGTATTGAATATCCATTGGGTACTGGATATTACAATGTCTGTTTAATCCGATCTTTCTCTCGTAATTAGCAATGACATGGCTTCCCAAGTCGTTTGATTTTCAGGGAATATGATTTTTTTGGTCAACGCCAAGGAGAGAGCGGACGAAAAAGTCCATTCGTTTGCGGAATAAATATTTTCCTTCCCCAATCCCATGACCAGCACCGGGGATCATAAAGAATTCAAAATCTTTACCTGCACGAACGAGTGCATGGACCACTTGAAGGGTCGATGCCGGATCGACATTTTTATCAAGCTCTCCAACTGTTAGCATAAGATCACCCTCTAATTTATGGGCGTTGAATACATTTGAGCTCTGTTCATAGTGAGGCCCTATTTTCCCCATCCATGCCTCGTTCCACCAAATTTTATCCATGCGATTATCATGACATCCACAGTCGCTGACGGCGGCCTTGTAAAATTCTCCATGGTGGAGCAGGGCGGATAGGGCATTTTGTCCACCGGCACTTCCGCCATAAATTCCGACCTGTGAAAGATCGATCCATGAATATTTTTGAGCGGCCGCTTTGAGCCAGGCAATACGATCGGGAAAGCCGGCATCGGCTAAATTTTGCCAGCAATAATCATGGAATTTTTTGGACCTCCAGTTCGTTCCCATTCCATCGATTTTGGCAATTATAAATCCGAGCTCGGCCAGTTTTCTCTGGGAGATCTGGAGTCCAAATTTTTTAGGTACATGGAAACCATGCGGCCCGGCATAGATATTTTCGATTACTGGATAAATTTGGTCGGGATCAAATTCGGTCGGCTTGATAAGAAATCCGTGAATCATGGTTTTTCCATCCCGTCCGGGGGCGGAGAATCGAATGGGCATGGAATATCCTTCCTCCGTAAGTGCTGAAATATCCTGTCGGGCGATTTCTTTGATTAGTGAACCATCCTGGGCAGATCGTAATTCGGCAACTTCCGGGTGATCTACCCTGGACCATCGGTCCAGGAATAGAGTGCGTTCGGGGTTGAATTGCCAGCGGTGGGTTCCGTCTCCCCGGGTCAGAACGGTCAGGTCCGATCCGTCAAACTTTACTTTGGCAAGGTGGATATGGTAGGGATCCTGGTTCGGGTGGATTCCCATGGCAGCAAACCAAATGACTTCATTCTTTTCATCCACATACTCAATTTTTCGAACCAGCCATTTTCCTTTTGTGATCGGATTGATTACCTGTCCGGAGGAAGCGTCGATCCGGTAAAGGTGATTCCACCCACTCCGCTCGCTGGCCCAGATTAATTGACCGGACTGGTCGAGCCAGTGAAGCATGGTTTTTTGAGAATAATCCACAAAAGTGTCAGGAGATTCCCGAACGAGGTCGGTAACTTTTCCGGTTGCGGCGTCGATTGAAAGAAGGGCGAGTTCCTGATGTCCGCGTTTATTAAAAAGAACATGTGCGGACCGACTGTCTTTGGACCAGTGCTTAAATTGTACCGACCAAGAATCAAGAAATGGAGATTTGTCTACCTGCATGGTTGTCTTTTTTTTCAGGTCAAAGAGGATGGGGCGTCGTTGAGGACGGGGGTCGCCGGGTTTTGGATAATTGATGAATTCCAAAGTCGGTTGAACCTGATCTTTGGGAGAACTGGAAAGCAGCGGAATCTTACGGGGGATAACGCGGGTGGATTGAAACCCAAGGGCGTAGTGTTTGTTGGGCGAGTAGCGAAATTCATTGAGGAAGTAATCTTCCTCTGTCCCTTTCCGCGTCAGTTGAATGTCCTTTTTATCTTTTCTGATTAACCAGACATTATGGTCACGTATGACTAGTTTTAAAGAAGGGATTGAGGCTGGCTTTGTTGTTTGGGTGGACTGATTCATTGCAACCCGACGGGAACGGGAGTCAATTTTGGCAACACAGTCATAATTGGAGGCTGTAAATATACCGGTCAGATCGTTGGCTGAGAAATCGAGTACCCATTGATGCCCTGCAAAGGTGGAGATCATAATATTGCCACGGGGTGGGATTGTTCCATAGTTTTTAAGACCCCCTTCAAAATCTACCCAGTAAATACGGACCGTACGAGGGAAGGAATTTTTAAAGGTGATAGATACATTATCGGAATTGGAGGGACTGCGACTCCAGCGTGATTGAGGGGGTAGAAATGAAGAATTATCTTCGTTCTTGGCCGAATTTATAGGAGCAGATTTTTTTGTTTTACCGGTTTTGCGATCGATGAATTCCTCTTGGGCAGTCTTTCCTTTTCCTGATTTTAGGATGATCCCATTATTCTTCCATTGATAATTTAATTTCAATGGCTGGTATGCCTTTTGAAATTTCGGACCGATCTCGTCGGAGCGTACATACCGACTGCTAATGGATTCTTCGCTTTTTGATGAATCACCGAGTATGGATAAAACACATCCTCCCGTTGAGAGAAAGAGGATGAAAAAAACTGAAATAAATTGAGTGCCCATTAATTTATGAAATTAAACAATTGGGCAGCCGGAGGGCTATAGCAAATGTGAAGCTTTAAGCGTCTTCTGCGATCGACTTAACTTTTAGGTCGCGGAGTTGGCGTTCGGTGGCGGTTCCCGGGCTATCAGTCATCAGATCCTGTCCCTTCTGGGTTTTGGGAAAGGCGATCACATCACGAATACTTTCCTTACCTGCGAGGATGGTGACCAAGCGGTCGAGACCGAGTGCAATTCCACCATGGGGTGGGGCACCATATTCAAAAGATTCCAGCATGTATCCAAATCGGCTTTTTACCACATCCGCAGGGATGTTGAGAACATCCTCAAAGATTTTCTTTTGCACATCGGGTTGATGGATACGAATACTTCCCCCACCAAGTTCCACTCCATTGAGTACGATGTCATAATGTTGACCGCGTACTTTTTTTGGTTCGGATTCGAGTAAGGGCAAATCTTCCTCCACCGGTGCGGTGAAGGGGTGGTGGGAAGCGACATATCGGCCTTCCTCCTCTTCGAAGTGCATCAGTGGGAAATCGATCACCCAGAGAAATTTCCAGTCCTTGTGATCGCGAAGTGACTGACCCCGTTTTTCCAAGAGGGTGGCTGCTTCCAAACGGACTCGGCCAAGGATGTTACAGGAACTATCCCATGATCCAGCTGCAAAGAATACAATGTCCCCATCTCCAACCTCGAGCTTGGTCTTGAGAGTTTCCTGTTCGGCATCGGATAAAAATTTGAGGATGGGAGATTTCCACTCGCCCCCTTCTGATTTAATAAAAGCAAGGCCCTTGGCACCAAGGGACTTGGCGGTTTCTTCCAAATGTTTAAGTTCTCCTTGGGTAATATCAGCAAGTCCTTTGGCATTGAATGCTTTTACTGATCCACCTGATTGTACGGTACCGGCAAATACTTTGAAGTCAGATTCTCGGAAGTCTTCGGAAAAGTCTTGGATTTCCATATCGAAGCGCATATCAGGCTTATCTGACCCAAATCGGTTCATTGCTTCATTGTAGGGCATTCTGAGAAATGGGGTGGTAATTTCTTCGCCGAGCGTTTCTTTCCACACCGTGGAGAGTAGACCTTCGATCAGTGCATACATATCCTCCCGGTCGATGAAGGACATTTCAAGATCGACCTGGGTAAACTCGGGTTGGCGGTCTGCCCGGAGATCCTCGTCGCGAAAGCAACGGGCGAGTTGATAGTAGCGTTCGATCCCTGCGACCATGAGCATTTGTTTATACTGTTGGGGGGATTGGGGGAGGGCGTAGAATTTTCCTTCGTTCAACCGGCTGGGAACGAGGAATTCACGTGCACCTTCGGGGGTGCTTTTAAAGAGCATGGGAGTTTCGATTTCGAGAAAGTCCTGCTTATCAAAATACTCGCGGATTGCCATGGATGCCCGGTGACGAAGTTTTAGGGTGTTCAGGTTACTTTCCCGGCGGAGGTCGAGGTAGCGGTAGGTTAGGCGAAGGTCTTCACCCACTTTATCCGCGGTGTCGTCCATTGGAAAGGGCGGGGTTTTTGACTGGTTATGGACAATGATTGAACTGGCAAAGAGTTCGATGTCACCAGTTGCCAGGTTGCTGTTCTCAGTGCCTTCGTCGCGGTTGCGCACTTCTCCCTCCACTTCAATAACACTCTCAGGTTTAAGCTTGGGGAAGAGCTCGGAGAGGGTTTGGTTTTCGGGGTCGAGTACGACCTGGGTTTTTCCTTCCCGATCGCGTAAGTCTAAAAAGAAGACTCCTCCGTGGTCGCGTAAGGAATCTATCCATCCGATTAAAGTGGCTGGGGATCCGGCGTTGTCTTTGCGAAGTTGATTGCAGTGATGGCTACGTTTCATGCCTAATATAAATAAATTAAATGGATGAGCATAATGAATCCATTCTCGGATAGCAAGTGTGGTATGAAAATCCTATTTTATACTCGCCATTCATAAACGTCGTGGCATGGGTTGAAGGGATGAAGAACAGGTTTGTAGTTATCATGGCCGGCGGGCGCGGTGAGCGTTTCTGGCCACAAAGTAGATTAACGCGTCCGAAGCACCTTTTGCCGATTGTGGGGAATTCCGCAATGCTTGCCCAAACAGTGGATCGATTGGAGGGCTTAGTAGAACCGGAAAATATTTTTGTGATCACCAATGTGGAGCAGCGCGATGCAGTGCTGGATAGTTGTCCGTCTCTTCTGCCCGAACGGGTAATTGGGGAGCCGGTTGGCCGCGACACTGCCGCCGCAGTTGGTCTGGCCGCCTTGCTCGTGGATCACGAGGAAAAGGATGCGGCTTTTGCGTTGTTACCCGCGGATCATGTGATTGAGGATGGAGCAGGATTTCGTTCAGTGTTAACGAGTTCATTCGAGGCAGCGGAAAAGAATGATTTTTTGGTTACGATTGGAATAAAACCAACTTTTCCCTCTACTGGGTATGGTTATCTTTGTCAGGGTGCAGAGGTCAAGCAGGCAGCCGGACGTTCAGTTGCGAAAGTAGACCGCTTTGTGGAGAAACCAGATTTGGCGACCGCCGAAAAATACCTTTCTGAGGGAGGGTATTTTTGGAATGCAGGCATGTTTGTCTGGCGACCGGGTGTTATTCTTTCCGCGATTGCTCAACATGCTCCGGTTTTATCATCTGGCTTGGATCAATTACGGAAGGATTGGAATACCAATGGATCATTGGCTGCTGCCATGGAAAAAGTGTACCCTGAATTGGAAAAAATTTCGGTTGATTTTGCGGTTATGGAAAAAGCGGAAGGCGTTGTTATGCTCGAATCCGATTTTGATTGGGATGATGTTGGGGAGTGGCCCGCAATTGCAAGGCATTACCCGGCAGATGAAAAAGGAAATGTGTTTAAAGGTGACGGGGTGGCTGTGGATTCAGGTGGTAACCTTGCTTTTGCCGAGGATGGGCATTGTGTGACTCTGCTTGGAGTGAAGGATTTAATCGTTGTACAATCAGGGGATGCAACCATGGTCTGCCATAAGGACCGGGCACAGGAAGTGAAGGCGCTTGCTCAACAGGTAGCGGAAAAACACCCCGGTTTGTCTTAACAGTAACTCACTGGTTATGCCGAATTATCTTGGGGTTGACTATGGAACCAAGCGGATCGGATTGGCCTGGGCGGATGAACTGGGGATCGCTCTTCCCATCGGTGCATTCCCGGGAGTGGATCAGCCGCATTGGAAGAACAAGATTGGTGAGGTAATTGGTGAAAAGAAAATAGATGAAATTATTGTGGGCTACCCCATCCACATGGATGGAACGGTTGGGGTGCGTGCAATAGAGGTGGATAGATTTATTGCGGAGTTGGAGAACACTTTTAAGTTATCGGTTTTTCGGGTGGATGAACGTCTGACAAGTATGGCCGCAGAGGAAGGACTAGGTAAACGCTCGGCCAAGAAAAAGAAGCAGGACCCAGGTAGGGTTGATGCATCAGCTGCCGGCTTAATTCTAAGTGATTTTATTGAAAATCGAAAAATTATTTATCCTCCAGAAAGTTGAAATTTAGAAGTGAAAAAGCAGTTCCAAAGATTAGCCGGTGGCGATGTTTATGTGCATATGATGGCACGGAATATGCCGGTTGGCAAAAACAGCCTTCCGGGGACACGGTTCAAAATGCGATAGAGTATGCACTCGGAGAAATCTTTCAGTCATCAATCAAAACTGTTGGTGCGGGGAGAACCGACGCGGGAGTGCATGCAAAGGGTCAGGTTTTTCATTTTGACTGGAATTGGAAACATGGTGAGTACAAACTTCTTCAGGCCCTACGCTCCAAGCTTCCCAATGATATAAGTCCGCGTTCGATAAAGCCGGTTTCGAGTGGATTTCATGTTCTCCGCTCGGCCAAGGGGAAATGTTATCGCTATCGTGCGGTTGAAGGATGGGCAATGCCTGAAGATGAACGGTTTTGTATATCCTTGAAAAACCAAAAAATTGATGTGGATGCAATGCGCATTGCGGCTAGGTGCTTTGTCGGGAAACACGACTTTAGTGCTTTTGCCGCATCAAGAGGCAAGGGGGAGCAGGAGGATCCAGTAAAGGATATATGGAAGTTTGATATCCAAGAAAAAAGAAAAGAACTCCAATTCATTGTCGAGGGGAGCGGTTTTCTATACAAGATGGTAAGGAGTATGGTAGGTGGGTTATTCGAAGTGGGGCGGGGTAAGATTGAAGTGCAGTTAATAAAAGAATTATTAAAAAGCCGGAAGCGTACAGAGGTTGTGGTAAGTGCACCGGCAAAGGGTTTGTGTCTCGAAAAAGTTTACTATCGAATGCCAAAGATTAAGTATGAATGAAAATCTGCGGAAGTGTCTAAATTATTTGTCCGATATTTTATTTCCAGGGAATTGTCCGGTATGTGAGAGAGAACCGTACAGGGACGGAATTGCATACATGTGTAGGGATTGCGAAGACTCTTTGCCTTGGATACGCAAGAATGGATGTAAGTATTGCGGAATCCCTATGAGCGGGTTTGATTTTAACGGTTTGATCTGTGCTGCATGCCGAGATGATAAACCTCTATTTTTAAAGGGGAAGTGTATGTTCTTATTGGATCAGAATGGAAAAAAGGTGATTCATGAAATTAAGTATCATGGTGTAAAAGATGTGCTCAAGGATTTACCCAGGTGGTTGGACAGGTGTGGGAATTATCGTGAATTTATTGAAGATTCCATTCTTGTTCCTGTTCCTCTGCATAAGAAGAGATTAAAAACACGTGGCTTTAATCAAAGTAGCTGGATTGCAGGTGCACTCGTGAAAGAGATGGGGGGGAGAGTAGTGGTATCTGAAGTATTGACTCGTGTGCGCGATACTCCTACGCAGACAAAATTTGACAGGAGCGAGAGACAAAAGAATGTGAAAAATGCTTTTGCACTAAGTAAAAAAAACAGTTTAAATACTAATGATAAAATAGTACTAATTGATGATGTTTACACCACAGGAGCAACTTTAAATGAGTGCACAAAGGCACTTAATAGTAAAGGCTTTCAAAATGTTTATGTTGCCACATTGGGGCATGGATAACAAAAAGATTTAAATATGGCATTCTTTAGCAAACCAAAATATTCCAAGGTAGTTGTGAAATCCCGGGAAGGTGTTCCCAAGGGCGTATTTACGAAATGTCCAGAAACTGGTGACATGGTTTTTGCAAAGGAACTCCAGAAAAACCTGATGGTTGTTCCTTCCAGTGGTTATCATTTCCCATTACCCGCCCCAGATAGAATAGATTCTTTGCTGGATTCAGGTACTTTTGTGGAATGTGACTCGAAACTTTCATCTCTCGACCCCTTAAAGTTTAAGGGACTAGCATCCTACAAAGACAAACTTGAGCAGAATCGCAAAAAAACAGGTCAAGGAGATGCAGTTATTTCTGGAATTGGAAAAATGGATGGTCGCTGGGTCAGTATTGCGGTGATGGACTTCCGTTTCTTAGGGGGAAGTATGGGCTCGGTGGTTGGAGAGAAAATAACACGTGCAATCGAACGGGGTTTAGAATATTCCATGCCGGTAATTGTGGTTTCTGCATCGGGTGGAGCAAGAATGTATGAGGGGATTTTGAGCCTGATGCAAATGGCAAAAACAAGTGCCGCTTTGGCGAAATTAAGTGATGCAAAGGTTCCTTATTTTTCTGTTCTAACAAATCCGACTATGGCTGGAGTTATGGCGAGTTATGCAACGCTGGGCGATGCGATACTGGCTGAACCCAAAGCATTGATTGGATTTGCCGGAAGACGGGTAATTAAGGAGACCACGCGTTCCGATCTGCCTGAGGGCTTTCAAACATCAGAGTTTTTATTGGAGCGTGGTTTAATTGATCAAATTGTAAACAGACATGATTTAAGAGATCGCCTGATTTCATTAATTTCTCATTTTGGTACGAATTTAAAAACAAAGGAACCAAGTGATATAAAAGGTGTCAAAAAACCTGTCCCAAAGAAAAAAGCTACTCCACGGAGAAGTACTACTAAGAAAAGTTCAACCACGAATAAGCCTAAGTAAGGTAGGTTTTTCACCATTTTTTTATTGGTGAACCAAACATGGAAATACCTTTATAGTCTCCGTAATCGCGGGTCTAGCTTTGGTATAGACAGGATGGTCAAGTTGGTCGAGTTGATCGGTAATCCACATCACAGTTATCCGGTCATTCATGTTGCGGGGACGAATGGAAAGGGATCGGTTTGCTCTATGCTAGATTCAATTTATCGAGCAAATAAATATAAAACTGGACTTTTTACATCTCCTCATTTGGTGGAATTAGGAGAAAGAATTCGGGTAAATGGTGAAATTATTTCGAATGCAAAGATTGAGGAATGGGTAGAGTGGTTAAAGCCTGCTGCTCAAAAAATGGAAGAAGATTCTGAAATTGGACACCCCACTTTTTTTGAGTTTATGACAGCGATTGCATTTTTGCATTTCGAGGAAAAGGAGGTAGACTTAGCAATTATAGAAACTGGATTGGGTGGTAGGTTGGACTCAACCAATGTGGTAAAGCCTGAGTTGTCAATTATTACCACAATATCCAAAGATCATTGCCAAATTCTTGGCAACACATTACAGGAGATAGCTGGTGAGAAGGCTGGAATAATTAAGCCTAATATACCTGTCCTTACCGGTTGGTTGCCTAATTGTGCATTTGGGGTGATCGATGATGTGGCAAGTCGAGTTAATGCACCTTTGTTGAGAGCTGATGACTGCCTTGAGTCTGCGTTACCTGAAACTAACCTTGCGGGAAGTTTTCAGAGGAGAAATGCTAGTTTAGCAAGTCGATCCACAGAAATTCTTCAATCTAAACTTCCAGTATCTGCAGAATTGGTCAGAAATGGTTTGCAAGTTGTAAAAATGCTTGGCCGTTGGCAAATAATAGAATCACCGACCAAAATTATTTTGGATGCATGTCATAATGCTGCTGGAGCGGAGTGCTTACGTGAGAACCTGCAGACATTAGACGAAAAACCCGAAGTATGGATTGGTGTTTTGGGAGAAGACCGGGCACCAGAAATCATGAAGGTGATATGTGAATTCGCATCTTCAATGAAATTGTTTGAAGTAAACCAACCTCGTGCCTGTAGTATTAATTTTCTTCAGAGTTGCATACCAGATTCCTTTGATGGCGAGGTGACCAGATTTACTCTTGAAAATGCGAAGCAATTTTTATTAAAAAAGAAATCTTATAAAACGATTTTGGTAACCGGTTCAATTTATTTGATTGGTGACATTTTAAGCATTCAGAAAAAGGATAGAGAATTTGGTTGGAACGACCTTTTTTAATCTAAGTACCGTACTTTTAAGTATGGATTAAAGTAGTTTTATGTCTTGCTTTTCTTTTGCTTCGGCTAGACTTAATTATGGTTTTTTAAGGTAATTTTTTAGTTATTTAAATTAACTTAAGTTGAGCGTTCCTGATTATTTTTTAGTACCTGAAATTTATTATTATTATTTGTGAATAAGTTAAAGAATAAGTTTGTATAAGTTTGTCTTGGAAAAAAATAAAAAAACGATTTTCTTGGGTATTTTAGTTTCGTGATTAAGTTTTAAGGTTTCTAATTTTTTATCACAAAAGTTATTCACACCGCTATATATTGTGTGCGAACTTAACCATTAACACTACATATTGTGTGTATGTTAATATTTTTTTTTCAAAATTTTCATTTTTTTCTTTTCTTTTCATCAATCAAGATACAAAGTCGACTTATGCAGCGATCGGAATCCACAATTTATTGTTTAATATCTTTGTACGCTGCAAAATTTAAATTTTAAACATTTTATCATACTAAAAACAAAAAATCGGGAGCAATAAAGATGGACAAAGAATTCAAAATTGGCGAAAAAACTTTTCTTCTAGACGAGGAGAAAGCAATGATGGCTTATCAGGAAAAGCAAGTGATTAATGGTCGTGACACAATGACTTTTAACCTACTTCCCTTGAAGTACCAATGGGCGTATGATTTGTACCGTAAAATGAAATCCAACCACTGGGAACCAGAGGATGTTCCAATGCAAAAAGATGTAGAACAGTGGAAGAGTCAAACAGAATTGAGTGACGCAGAACGCTGGATTGTAATGATGGGAATCGGATATTTTTCAGCCGCTGAGGGCATCGTTGGAGATAATATTCAACATGTAGTTCGTGAATTAGTAACAGCACCAGAACTAAAACTTGTTCTCGGCCGTCATGCTCATGAAGAAAATATACATGCTGACAGTCTGTTATACATGATTAGTTCTCTTGGGATAAATCCCCATGAGTGTGAAGCAATGTTCGAGCAGGTTGATACGATTCGCCAAAAAAACGAATTTGTAACTAAGGTTTCGAAAAGTCTAAGGAGGGATATGGATCTTACTCAAACATCCCAGAAGCAAGAGTTTGCAAAAAATATTTTTGTGTTCGGTCAGTGCATGGAAGGAACCCAGTTTTACGGTTTATTTGGGATGATTTTAAGTCTTGCCCGCCAAAATAAATTTCCCGGAATTGGACAGATGTTTCGCTACACTTTACG
>Ga0209335_10004592_pt1 | contig 13043 bp, 10 predicted proteins | sample COG_09_FD_184753 | JGI IMG/M metagenome (GOLD analysis project Ga0209335, IMG submission 184753) | Pelagic Microbial community sample from North Sea - COGITO 998_met_09 (SPAdes) (version 2) | ecosystem: Environmental > Aquatic > Marine > Neritic zone/Coastal water | place: Helgoland, sampling...
CCTCTTTTTTACTCTGCGGACCGTGCTCTGCATCTGTCTCCTCCTCGTCTATGTTATTAAGCAGTCGACGACACGCGACAAATGACGGTAGCAATAGTTTTAGCACAGTTTTAGCAACTCAAAATCAGAGAAAACCAGCGGGGAAAAGGAATGCGGTAAAGATAGTGTCCATGGGAAACGTCAACGAAGGCGGCGTGTTCGCGCCACTCGTGGTCGCCATCAGACCAATCATCGGCGTGAAACGATTCAACCAATTACGAGGCAAAGCGATTTCTTTACACTCGCAAGTGATTGGCGATTTCTGCTCGGAGTTTGGCGCGACGACGAAACAACGACAAAAACTGATCAAAACCGCGAAAGCCAACGGGGGGAGGCTTGGATTTTTGGCGTGATGCGATCGCTTCGCGCGTCGCGCGTTTGAAGACGAATGAAAGGTATCGATTTCCGTTTTATTACCGCGCAACAGGAATGATGAAATGCACGTGATGTGCAAGCGCGAGAAGAGAGGAATGAGAAAGAGAGAGAGAGAGAGAGAGATGTGTTGCGATGTAATCTCTTTTACTATTTTATTACTACTAAGCAAAATCTACTCTTAAAACTAAAAAAACTAAAACTCGCGCGAAACTCGAACGCCGTACTCGTAGAATAGAATTTGCTTGGTGATTTTATCGAGCGTTTGTTCGTCTACTCTCGGGTCGTTTTCGCGGTCGACTCGGTCGCCGACGATTATCGTCGGCTGTAAGAATGTTTTGTCGTCGTCGTCGTCGTCGTTGGTATTCTCGTCGTCGTCGCCCGTCGTATTTTTCTTACTGAAGAAGGTTTCGTTTTTGAAGCGCAAGGCGACCAAGTTCGGGTCGTCTTTCGGGCTTAAACAACAACTGACTGGCGACATTCCACCTTCTCCTCCTCCGATGTTGTTGTTGTTATCCTTGCTGTTGTTGTTGTTGTTGTTGTTGTTATAGCTGCTATTATTATTCGTAGTATTATTATTCTCGCGCTTCGGGACGATGTATCCTTTTCTGTTTTTGTGTTCGACTATTCTGTACGAGACAACGTCGGAAAGCATCGAAGACGACGATGAACTAGTCGATCGATTCGTTCTCGCTTCGTGCCACGCTTCCAACGTCTTCACGAACCCAATGTTTGGACGAGCAATCGAGCGCGCTTTCTTTACTCTTTCAAACGCTTCGTCGTAGGCTAAACCTTCTCTCCACATGACAAACGCGACGCATATAGCGACCGAACGCGAACAGCCCATTTGACAGTGCACGAGACACCCACCTTCTTCATCGTCATCATCTTTTTCTTCTTCATAATCTTCCTCTTCTTTTTCCCTTCTGTTGATGTTCTTCTCCCACACGCACTCTCTGCGTTCGTTGCCGAGCATAAAATCAAACGCGTCGTACAAAACGCACGCGATATCTTCATCGCTCGTATCCATCAGCGGCAACGACATGCGTTCAAAATACGTGGAAGAATCAAATTTATCGTCTGATGATGATCCTCCCTCCGTCGTCCTCGGCGTTGGCGTGGACGCGCTCGTCCCGCTCGCGCAACTCCCCGGCGAGAGACATTCGTCGTTCAACAATCCTCCGTTGTTGTTGTTGTTCGAATCGTTCTCGTAGCAGCACAAAATCCGTCTCACGTTTAATTCTTCTTTCAGTTTTCTCGCGTGTTTCTCTTTCTTCACCAGCTCGTCTCCGCCGACGTAGAGGAAACTCTCGTATATCGCGGACGCTTCGTGTCTGCACTCGCGATAGTTTTTCTCTCTGATTTCCAAATTGAGCAACTCGTCCGTGCTCGCGGTCACTCTCATCCTCAGAGACGGTTGAAGATTCTCGTTAATTTTGGTTTTCAAACTCGTCGGTCGCATCTTTTCCAACAGCGTCGTCGGTTTCTTCGTTCTCGCGGTTTCCTCTTCGTCCGTCTTAATCTTTATCGGGGATAACGGTGTCATTGGAGGAGGCGAATGCTGTGTAATCTTTTCTTTGTCGTCCTCTTCAACAACGCGCAACCTGGACAACGCATTCTCTGCTGTGACGACTAATTTTGTCGACGATGATGATGACGGTGGTGATGGTAAAGGTGATTCCATCGTCGTTTACGTCTTCAAAGTCGCGTCGAAGCGCGCGTTCGCGCGTCGAATTTTTCCTGTACTTTTGTCGAAAATGTTTTTCCGTACAAATGTTTAGGGTTTCAATGACCCTAAATTCGTCTCTCGTTTCCGTCCTACGTTAAGGCGCAGAATACAACTCTCTGGCGAGCCTTTTGAGGTTCTCGGGAGCGACGATGCCGTGATCAGTCACGAACGCCAAATCGACTTTTTCGTGAAGGTCGATAAACTCTCTCGTCGGATGTGCGACGGCGTCGACGTCTCGACCGGTTTTCGCGCTTCGCGCGCGGAAGTGTTTTAAAACCTCCGCCGGGTTTCCGTTTCGCTCTCGAGAGAGGAGGAGTGATTTTTCGTCGTCAATGTTGTCGTTGTTGTTGTTGCTATTGTGATGATTGCTACTATTTCTGCTGCTGTTCGTCCTCTCAATCCGTGGTTTCTCCAACGTCGTCAGACTCAAACTCGGCGCTAAGGCGACGAGAGGGACTTTGAACTTTTCGCACGCTCGCGCGATGTTTCCAGTTCCCGGAGGCGCGTAAAACGAGCCGTCTTCAAAGACGCCGAGTTGCGCGGAAACAACCGCTAAGTGCGCTCGGGACACCATCGCGAACGCGTTCGATTCCGGTACTATCGTCACCTCAACCGCGCTGTTCGTTGTCTCTTTGTTGTTGTTGTTGTTGTTGTTGTTGCTGTTGTTAGTATTCGTACTCATCAAAATCTTCCTCGCGAATTCCTCCGCCATCGCCTTCCCGCTCTCCTCGTAACTCACCGACGTCTCCAAAACGATCACTTTCACCCTCCTCTTCCTGGCGACCATTTTCAAAAAGTTCTCCACCAACCCGTCGCGAACGCCTAAAACCATGACCACGCAATCCGACCCGCACGTTTCGCACGCGTATTCGCCAATCGCGCGCTTCGCCTGGTCCACGTCGGACGCGATCATCTCCCGGATCGCAGAGATGACGTTTTGTTTGTACACTTTAAAAGAACTCTCGTTATTATTCAAACCCTTCTTTGTACCCGTCTGTTTGTTCTTCTTCTCCTCTCGAAACGCAATCAACTCCTCCTTGGCGACGACAATACTTCGGTCTACCGCGTTGAGTAAAATCACGTCCGCATTTGTTCTCCCTCTTATTCTCTCGTTGAGCACAGCTTTCACTCGGCGCAACGCGTGAACGATGGCTTCGTCGTCGTCCTTATTCAAGTCTCCTCCTCCTCCTCCTCCTTCGCTGCTGGTGGTGTTTGTGGTGCCGACGACGCAGCGAACGATCGCATTTTCGAGGAACGTCTTCGCCGTCGCGTATAAAACGTCGTTCACGACGTTCGTTTGCTGCTGCTCTTTGACGATTCCGTGCGCGCCTTTTTCTCTCACAAATTGCTCCGAGAAGTCCTCGACGGCTCTTTGCGAGTGCACGGGGAGCGGAGCGTCGTTCGATTTTTCCAACGCGTTCATCGAGTGGGTTTCTGTATTGTTGAATGCGCTGTGCAATGAAGCTTTTTTTTTCCCATAAACGCCTTTTGAAAACGCCTTGAAATCACATGCGAAAAATGTTTCACTTTTTCTTCTTCTTCCTCCTTTTCGTTGCGCTTGGTTCAAACGACGACGTACGCGATCAATTTTGTCGAAACGAGAGCGCGTCGTAATGGGGGACGAGAGGGATTCTTTGTCGTTGTGGGGCTTGATCGTGAAGTGCGACGATATTTGTTTCACGCATATTTTGCCGAGATTGAATCGAACGGATCTTAAATTCTTGTACGGGGTGAATAGTGAAACGAGAAAGTTGATTAAGAGATCATCTCGCAAGGGTGATTTGAAAAAGGGGTTTAAAGTGAGAGAGATGTCATCGATATCGACTTTGGAGTTTGCGTTGGAGCATAAATCGTTGTGGCGGAGCAGCTGGGACGAAACTTCTTTCTGCTGGAATGTTGCTCGAACGAATAAACTCGAGTTGCTCAAGTGGGTGCGAGAGGAGAAAAAGTGTGAGTGGGATGAAGGGACGATTAATTTGGCCGCAAGACAAGGTAATCTGGAAATGCTAAAGTATTGCGTTGCAAATAAGTGTCCTATCGATGAGATGGCGTGTGCATGTGCTGCCGAAAACGGTGATCTCGAGGTACTCAAATACTTACGCGAAGAAGCCAAAGCGCCTTGGGATCGGAAAACTGCCACTTGTGCGGCTGGAAATGGTCATCTCCACATACTCGAATATCTTGTTGAGCGTGAGCATGATCAATGCGAGTATGCGTGTGAGTATGCGGCCAAGAACGGCCACTTGGACTGTTTGAAGTACTTACACGAAACCGCCAAAGCGCCTTGGAACTCTTGGGCCGTACGCTCCGCGCACGAGAACAACCACCCCGAATGCGTACAATACCTCCTCGACAACAACTGCCCATTACCAGACGGTTGGCGATACGAAGATGGAGAATTGCACACGTCCTAATCATCATCATCATCAGAATAAAACTTGTAACATCAGAAAGAGAGAGAAACGCACAATAAAAACTCTTCACCTCTCTATTAAAATTCTTCAATATCTCTTTCTGCACAAATTTGTTGCAAGAAGAAGATTCTTTTATTACATCTCGAACGCGAGAGAGAGACAAAGAGAGAGAGAGAGAATCAAAAAGCCTTGTGTTGGTGTCTTTATTGCCCTTTCGTGTTCTCTCATCCTGTTTTCTTCTTCCTCTTCTTCTTGGTGAAAGGAGTGAATACTAAGGGAAAATTAATTGGATATTTGTTCGTTAAGAAACCCCCGGAGGAAGAGGAAGAGGAGAGCGAAGAAGACAAAATGACGACGACTTTGATGACAACAACAGAAGAAAACAACAAACTGACGTTATTCGACGCCATGTGCCGATTACCATTGATTTTGCTCTTCGCTCACGTCGTCGGGAAACGAATGAATACGAGCGGTGTCAAATTCAGCAACAGTAGTGCTTTCGGTGGTTTCAAAGCGTTTAAGATGCCGCTCGTGACATCTTACATATTCGTCGGGATTTTATCCAGCACCTCGGTAAGACTTATCTTTATTTGATTCTTATGTTGTGTGTTCTTATTATTATTCTTACTATATATAGTTTTTAAACGTACTGACGCCTTTGGTCGTTCGCGAGTCCTTGTGGTTGGTCGACAACGCGTGTTTATCCGTCATCGGCGTATCGGCGGGCGCGGAGTTAAGCGCGAGGGATCTGAGAGGAGACGCGAGAAAGATTATTGTTTGGACGATTTCGATCGCTTTGTTTACGTGGATGACAGTTTTTACGGCGTTTACGGTCGGGAAGGTTTCCGATCGCGTTGAGTTTTTAGAGGATATGAATCGGAACGATTTTGACGACGATGGCGGCGAAGACGACGATTCTTCTTTTTTACGGCGGCGGCGAAAGTACTTGCGAGCGTGCGCGGTAGGATCGTTAATAGCTACGTTATCGATCGCTCGGAGTCCAGCTTCGGCGATCGCCGTTTTGAGAGAAACCGAAGCGAGAGGACCGTTTTCAAAATTGGTCGTCTCGGTGACGGTTTTGAAGGACGTTTTGGTCGTCGTTTTGTTCGCTTTGAACATGGAGATGATTGAATCTTTAGGATTGATGGACGTGAGCGTTGGCGGTAGCACTAGTAGTAGAGGTAGTGATGGTAGTCAAAATAGTAGTAGTCGTAGTGAGAGTAGCACTGTAGTATCCTCGTTGATGATGGTGAACGAGACGACAGATATTAATCATGATCAGACGAGCGCGCTTCTTAGGCATCTGATGACGACAATCGGCGGAGAAGAAACGACGTCGACAAACGATTACGAGTACCAGATGAGATCGATTATTCGCGCGTTAGAACCGGTGGTTTCTGTGTTTGGTTCCTTCGTGTTCGGTTTTTTCGCTGGAGCACCTTTACACTCGGTGTTGCGACGCTTGCCGTCGCCGAGTGTAGCGCAAACGGACGGTGGTGATCATCAAGCGGCGCATGTGAATGTAAAAACTCGATTTCGAGCGTTGATGAGACAATCGATGAAACCGCTGTTTACCATCGTCTACTCGACAACAATATTCGTCGTTTCCAAGCGATTGTTTTTGTTGGAACCGCTGTTAGTGTGCGTGTGTTGTGGGATATTTTGCGCCAACAGAGGTAATTTTTCCTCCGCGGCGACGACGACGAGGACGGCGGCGGACGAGGACGCGGCGAATAAGTTGGCGCAACAGCAACTCTTCAACACCATCGGCTCGAAGTCGTTGCACTCGTCCTTGGTCTCGTTACAGCCTTTCGTCAACTTGGTCTTTTTCACGCTCGCCGGAGTGGCGTTGGAAATGGAACACGTGATGAGAAGCGCGCAAGCGGCGATCCTATTGGTCGCGTTTCGCATACTCGGTATTTTCATCGCGTGCAGAATCGCCAGTCGTTTACTCCTCTCATCGGAAACGTCGTCGTTCTCCGGGGGTGGTGATAATACTATCGAGCAACAGCGCAAAGTCGCTTGGATGGCGCACGTGACCCAAGCCGGCGTCGCGTTAGGTTTGGCGAGAACGTGTTCGGTGAAATTTTCCGCAACGTGGGGCGAACAATTCGCCTCCGTCGCGACCGCGATGATCGCGCTGAATTTGTTAATCGGTCCGCCACTCTTTCGAATCGCGCTGACCAGAGTCGGCGAAGCTTCTTCGACGGAGGACAACAACAGAGGAGTTAACGTTGTTATCGTCGATGATAAAGAAGACGAAGAAAGAGAAGAAGAATAAGAAGAATAATTAGTTTTCGCATCACAACAACAACAAATAATAATAACAATACTACTACTCTTGCATATATATCCTCTTCCATCGCTCGCCTACACAGAGAGCGTGTTGTCGTTTGAGAGAGAGATCATACGTATCTCTTCCTTTACTCCTCCTCTGCTTCAGGCAGCTTTAAATCCTTGAACAATTTCCCTTTATTCCTACTTTCCCACATGCTATCGAACCCTTTATTGACCATTTTCTCCCCGACTAAAGCGCCGGCGATGATCACGCCCACGTACACGGACGTGTTCGACTTTATTTTTTTTGAAGAGAGAGAGAGAAAGAAAAGAAAGTTAATAAATATGGATGATGATGATGAGGTTGAAAATGAAGGGAAATCGGGAAAGAAAAACATCATCCTCCTAAAAGAAAAAACGCAAAAAAAGTACGCGCTCTTCTCTGCCCTTCTCGCGTAATAAAACGCACCATGAACGTCTTGTAAAACGTGTTGAACATCTCTCTACTAATCTCTCTCTCTCTTAATAGTAGAGTGTACTTTAAAAAGATGAGGAAAAACGAGAGCGACGAAAGATTTCTCTCGAGTCTCAAAGAAGAGGAAGAAACTTTTTTGTTTAGGGTTTTGGTGGGAGCGGAGTCTCTTCTTCGACAGTTCAGAACAAACGCACGATAAAATTTTAAAGCGCATCAGAGTAGTAAAGCTAAAGCTTTCTGCGTAAAACAACCCGCGATTATAAAATAAAAGTCTTCTCACGAAATCAGAGAGAAAGAAGAAGAGAGAGGACAACACGCGGAGAAAGAGAGATCGAGAGCGGTTTTGGCCTCTCGCGTTGTGAAAAGGAGTAAAGAAGGTTTTGGTCTCTCACATCATCATCTCGTTGAGAATTTGAGCGAAGCGTCTCCAATTCAATTAAAAGAGTAGAGAAAAGAGAATAACACGTTTAAGAAGAAGAGTTTATTAAGAAGATGTTGCAAAAAGCAAAATCGATCAAAAAAACGCTCAAAACCGAGGCGAAAGCAATCGCATACGGGACAGAACGCGTCGATAAACGAGGGAAACCGGTCACCTCGATCGCGGATAGGACGAATGTACGTTGCGTGATTTTGATTTGATTTTTGCGCTGGGTTTTGAGATGCCTCGCTTTGATGGGTTGACAAGACTTTTCAAAGCGCTTTCGCGCTCGGGTCGTTTTTAATGCCATTTTTTCTTTTCTTTCACGCCGCTGACACTCTTCAATTCTTTCTTTCTTTAACACTCTCTCTCAAATACGAATAATAACAACAGGCGTTCGTGTCGAAATCGATGGCGCCGAAAGAATACTTGGAGCTCGAAAACGCGTGCGTGAAAGCGTGCAACAACGACCTCTCCGCGCCGAAGGAGAAACACGTAAGGACGTTACTGTTAGCGTGCGGAGGCGGGCAAGGGAATTCGCCGGATCGAGTCTCCGTGGCGGATATTAACTACGTCTTGAATTCAATCACGAAAGTTATCGGGAAAGCGACCGGGTGGATATCTATGCTTAAATCGCACGTGGTGTTACACCGCTTGTTTCAAGAGTGCGGAGGGAAGTTTCAGAGGGAATTTTTCCACCACGCGGAAGCTTTGAGAAACGCGCGATCGGGTGGGAAAGAACAAGATTTGTTTTCGTTGAGATATTGGAAAGATGACTCGAGTCAAACCGCGTTCGAGTTTTCCGGTTGGGTGAGGGCGTACGCGTTGTATTTTGAAGAGTTTACGTGTTGCGCAAAGTTTTGGCCGTTTTTGTGTTCGCAAGGAAGCGGCTCGACGCCGATGCAAGCGTATAACTTCGATCAATTGTTGCAACACGTTCCAGTGGCACAAACGCTGATGCGACGATTGACGGATTGCGATCCAACTGGAGAGGTTTTACGGAGAAACGACGTTCCCGTGAGAGCCGCGACGGCGTTGATGTTCAAAGATTCTTTGAAAGTGTTCAAATTAGCCAACGAAGGCGTGTGCGCTTTGGTCGGTTTGTTCTTCGAACAAGATAAGTCGAAAGCGAGGAAAGGGTTGGAGATTTATAAGCGGTCGGTGATTCAACACGAAGATTTGCAGCGGTTATACGCGACGTGTCAAAAGATGCAAATCGTCAACCAAGCGCCGGCGTTGGAGGCACCGCCGGAGTCGTTTTTAGGCACGATGCAAGAGTACGTGGATACGGCGAAAGCGGGGGAAATGCCAGCCGGAGTTGGCGCGAGACGTTCGAACAGAGGGACGAGTGGTGGTACTGCGCCTCCTTCTGAATCGTCGCCGGGAGCGGCAGCGGCGGCGGCCACGTCGCCGAGTGGCGGAACGGCGTCGCCGCAACAAAACGCAAACGCAACCTTGGACGCGTTGTTTGGAGAGATGAACATTCAAACGCCTCCGCAGAATGCGCGAGAAGCGCCGAGTAGCGTAGTAGCTGGGAGGAATTTTCTTCCCGCGGGTACAACCGCATCGGCCCCAAACGACGATCCGTTCGGTTTAGCGACGATTACTCACACGAATGGCACCGGAGGAAACTCTAATCGAGGTCATCAACCCGCCGCGTCCACGAGCGCGAATCTTCCGCCGGCGCCAGTTCGAGCCCCAAATCAGCAACAGCAACAACACGTGCGAAACGGCAGCAATAATCCGTTCGGCGACGATCTCTTTGGTACGCCTAAGAAAGCGGTCGCGGCTCCGGTTGATTTGAACTCGTTATACGAACAAGCCAACACGCGACAACAGCAACAACACCAACAACCGCAGCAGCAGCAGTACGGAGGAGGAATGATGCCGCCGCCGATGGGCGGAGGTATGCCGCAACAGATGATGATGGGTGGTAACCACCCTGGATATTATCAACAACAGCAAACACATCATCATCATCATTCTTTACAGCAACAACAACAACAAACGTCTCCGCCACAATACGGAGGCATGGGAGGAGGGTATCCCCCGCAAGCGGCGGCGGCGCAGAACATGGGGTACCCCACAATGATGGCGGCTGGCGGGCAATATCATTCGCCGCCGGGGCAAAACTTTCATCCTCAACAACAACAACACTTTAATCCTCCTCTTCAACAACAACAACAACAACACTCTAGCAACAATAATAACAACAACAACAACAACAACTTTTTGATATAAATTATATATACTACCATCACATACAGTACTCGTTCTAAACATCATCGTCTTTCGTTCGCGGCGCGAACAAAAGTAAAAATTCTTCACACGAAAAGCGTCCCTTGGGGAGAGCAGACGCATCATCATCATCATCATCATCAGTCGCGCAGACAGACCCCACCAAGAGATCATCACGCGGCAAGGAGGAGGACAACTGCTCCCGTCATCAAAACGCTCACACTCTCCCTTAAACAAAGTTCGATCATCATCATTTAGCAGATCTGAGATGAAAAGTCTGCGTTCTCGTCCAAGCGGCGTAACTGTCGTCTCGGGATGTGTTCGTAACTGTCGTCGTAATCATCATCATCATCCTCGGCGGAGGAGGAAAAGAGAAGACTTTCAAGAAGATACACAAAGAAAACAGACGAGAACGATGCGTTTTTTTACATTTGGAGGTGGGAGGAGGTCCTCTGCATCATTAAACTCCGCAGTAAACTCTTTCGACGCAAAATCATCAGACGAGGAGGACGAAGACTTTGACAAAAATGTTGCAAAGAACGAGACAATCATGGGGATTGAATGTGAATCCGGGATATCGTACGACGAAAACTTGGTCGGTTTAACCAAACCGATAGCGTTTGCGTTGTTCAAACACAAGACGCAAGCGGTGATTACGCTCGGTATCGTGTTACTTTTTAGCACCGCGGATCGGACGATTTTCACGCTGACGGCGTTACCCATCGCCAACGAGTTGGGTTTGTCCATCGCGCAAATCGGGTGGATACAGAACGTTTTTTTGATCGGGTACATGAGCACGAACGTTATAGGTGGGCAACTGGCGACGAGTAAGAAGAGCGGGAGCATAAGTCCTTCGAGTTTGTTATTTTTGGCGCTGTTTTTTTGGTCGTTGGCCGTCGCGGTGTTGCCGACGTTGTTGTGGTTGAAACGCGGAGGCGGTTTGCTTTTCGGATTGGAGACGATTTTGACGCCGTTTGCGATATTACTCATCAGTAGATTATTGTTTGGGTTAGCGTCTGGGGTCGCGTTACCCGCCGCGGCTGGGTTTTGTGGCACGTCCGCGTACTTTCTCGACGCGGAAAGAGGAGAAACTTTTACGACTTTATTGAGCATGTTCAACGTCGGCTCTGGGTTCGGGATGTTGTTCGGAGGATTTTTAGTTCCCGTGATTGGTTGGAAAGGCGCGTTTTTCGTGTTTGGTTTGAGTGGGATGGTGTACGCCGTCATCGCGTTTATGCGTTTGAGAAGGTTAGATCGTTTCATAGAAAAAGTAGAGGAGCGGCATAATCCGTTTTCCTCGTCCATGGTTGGCGATATCCCCATGCTCTCCGAAGACGAGTGCGTCGCGTTAGACTCTTCTTTGACCGAGGAGACGAACTCGAACGAGGAACAAGCGCGTTTTGACATCGCCTGCGAAGACTATAGCAATCGAACGTGGCTGAAGAATTCCCCGCTCTCCGTCAAATTCCAACTTTTAGTGGTCACGCTCGCCCACATCATGACGAACATCGGCTTCTTCACCTTTCAAAACTGGCTCGGAATTTACATGCAAGGCAGTTTAGGCTTTTCCGTGTCAGATACCGGCGCGTATTTGTTCGTCCCTTGGTTCATGACCGCTTTAGTCGCGTATTTCGGCGGGAAATTCTGCCAAAAAGCCATTCGAGACTTCCAAACGCCTCCTTGGAAAACGCGACAAATCGCCATGACCGTCGCGACCATGATCCCCGCATTCGGCTGCCTCCTCTTGGCGTACTTCTCCCTCGCGCTCTCCTCCACGCCTCTCTTCGTCAGCGAAAACATCCAAATCCTCCCCGTCTCCATCATCGCAATAATCGTCGGTGCTCAAGCCGCTAGCGTCGCCGGCGTCCACGCGTACTTACAAGACTACGCCTCCGACCGCGCCGGAAGCATCCTAGGCGTCACCAACACCGCTGGCGTCTTCAGCTGTCTCGTCGCTAACAAAGTCATCGCCAAATGGGTCGGCCAAAGCGCGACACTGGGGTTCGCCAAAGTCTTTCTCGGATTGGCAGGCATGTACGTCTTTTGCGGATGCGTTTGGATACGGAACATGAAAGGAGATAGATTGGACGGTAAGGTAAAAATCTAGAGTATTTTTGAATGCATTACGAGTACTCACCACAAGTTTTGGATAAACTTCGCTACAAATTTCGCACACGTTTGCTTTTCTATTTATTAGTATTTAAAGAAGATGATGAGAACGAGGACGGTACCATCATCATCGCAATCGTTGTTTTTTAGGAGGAGGAAGTTGTCTCCTAAAGTTCTGCATCGCACACAGGCTGCGAAAGCTTCTTTAACTTCTTTAAAAACAACTGAATCTTCACTCTTTCTCGCGTTGGACGAATTCAACGCGGAATGCATCGCGGGCGAAACAAACGCGGTAAACGGGCGCCTGTACGCACACGCGGATATATTTCGACAGGCACAAACGAAAACGAACGAAATGAAAGAAGATTTAGCGCGAGAAATCGAAAACGAGATACGCGCGAGCACGAAGAGAGAACACATCGAAGCGGCGAGAGCGAGGAAAAAAATAGACCAAATGCAGGAGGCGTTTCAACTGTATCGGGAGGACGTGGCAGCGCTGACGAGGATTCAGACGATTCAGACGACAAAGAGAAAGTGCGATGATGATAACGATGATGTAAATGGAAACGACGACAAAACTGATGCAGATAATATATATAATACGATAGACGTGATGCAGACGATGCAGACGAAAACATCCGGTAACATTCAGACCAACTTTTTCATTCGCAAAGACGACTGCGACGAGTATGGCCGAGCGGTTCGGCTCGTCGGAAGCTGCAAAGAACTCGGCCAATGGGATGTGCAGAAGAGCACGGAGTTGAAGAAAGTGGATACAAAAGATAACTTATACGCGTGTTCGTTGGATATGAGCGCGAAATCCATAGACGACGGGTTCAAGTTTAAGTTTTTTACGTGCTGCGCGAAGAAAGAGAACAACAACGTCGAAGACGTCGATTGGCAAACGTGCGAAGACGGTTCTTTCCGGAACGCCATCGACGGAAGCGGCGAAACGATTGCGTTGAACTTTAC
>Ga0209335_10004594_pt1 | contig 13036 bp, 11 predicted proteins | sample COG_09_FD_184753 | JGI IMG/M metagenome (GOLD analysis project Ga0209335, IMG submission 184753) | Pelagic Microbial community sample from North Sea - COGITO 998_met_09 (SPAdes) (version 2) | ecosystem: Environmental > Aquatic > Marine > Neritic zone/Coastal water | place: Helgoland, sampling...
AAGGCCTTTCAAAGGCTGCTATCGGGAGGCCTCGGCGCAGAACCTGGCGCAGAACCTGGCGCAGAAGGAGCAGTAGAACCATCACAACAACCACAACAACCACAACAACCACCACAGCCACAACCACAACAACCATTACCAGGAGGACTAGCAGAATCAACAGCGCAACAACCATTACCATCAAAACCATCACCACCACCTCAACCCCCAAGCCTCACACCACTCCCCCCGCCAGATTCACGTATAACCCCAGAAGAGACAGGAAACACTACCCCTCTACAAAAAAGATTAGCTGTTGTAGAAGAACTATACAATAAGTGGATAACAGGTGGAAATCAAAAATTATTCAATATTTTTGATTTATTTAAAGGACAAGAGAAAATTAAAGGTTACTATGAAACTGATATGGTTGGACTTAATATATATAAATTTAATATAGCTTTCTTAAAACTTTATACATTTATTTTCACAAAATATTCAAAAAACGTAGATAAAGATAACATTAATAAAACTTTAGAAAATATGGGTAATAAGATAGATAAAGATGTTAGAGTTTCAAAAGATAAACTCTTAACTATAGACGAAGTAAAGGTTAAGGTAAAGGGATATGTAAGCCATTTGGTCCTACCGAAAGGTTCCGAACTAACTTCAGATGAATTAGATGAAAAAGTAGATAAAATGGTAATAGATATCATTGGTGAACAACACCAAGGTCCTCCAAACTCTCAAGCTGAAAGAGAAGAAGCTAGAGAAGCTAGAGAAGCTGAAAGAGAAGAAGCTAGAGAAGCTAGAGAAGCTGAAAGAGAAGAAGCTAGAGAAGCAGATGAAGAAGCCGAGGACGAAGGTGCAAGAGCCATACCACCACCACCACCACCACCAGGGTCCCCGACCGGAAGACCCCCCCTCCCCCCTCCAATAGTGGGTGGTAGAAGATTAAGAAGGAAAAAAAGAACAAATAAAAAACGTAGAAGTGTTCGTAAAAATATACCATCAAAGGGAAGGACACAGAAGAGGAGAACACAGAAGAGGAGAACACAGAAGAGGAGAACACAGAAGAAGAAAGTTAACAAGAGAATGTATTAATCTTTTACATCGATTACAGTATCTAGAGTTGTCCCTTCCTTTACAGGTTCCCATTTTTTGAATCTTTGATTAAATTTACACTCAACAATACATTCATCATTTTTTTCAGTTAATTCTTTTAACCATTGTGATTTTTCAATATTTTTAACAGTCGCATAAGAATGTTTAATAATACTTGAACGTTGTTCATTGTAAAGATAAAGCTCATAAATATCGGGTTTAACTGTTTTAATAATTCTAAATGAAATTAAAGATTTATTCACAGAATTAACTTGTTTATAATCGTTTTCTTTTAGTAGATAAAGAATTTTAGAGTATGATGTTTTAAGTGGAACGAAATAAAACCCTTTTACACGATAAGTAAGTTTAGGTATGAAATCGTTGATTACTTCTTCAACTTGTTGAATATCAAAATATCTTTTGATAGAAAGGGGGCAAATATTACAGAAACTATCATCGATATACTTGTTTTCTAAAATATCATTACAATCATTCATTCTGTCATGTATCTGTTTGTTTTTAAGGGATTTTCCAGAATTATAGTATATATCGCCAATTAGAATTGACCATGAATTATGTTTATCTCTCGTAAGCTCTACTTCAAAGAGTGTGCCTTGAAATAATTCAGGGTCAAAACGGTAGTGGACTATGAATATCTTTGGATATTCATAACCATCTTTAACCTTTTTGTCAATTAGAAAAGAATAGTTTATATCATTAATTTGGGTACAAAATAGCAAATAAGGGGTTCCAGAACTTTTAACACAAAATATATGTGGATTGTTTAAGTTTTTCTTAAACTGTTCATTATAAACTTTCGCATATCTACAGTCATATTTTATATCCGTTTTCAACCTTAGATTGTCTAAAATATATTTCTTCATAGAATTATCTGTAACATTATCAACTTCTTTGTTACAAAAGCTTGTTCGTGTGATATGTTTTGGATCCATTTTTAGTTATAATATTAGAATTCTCTTTAAACTTTATTCAAATTTGGATTTTTTATATTTTTAGGAATATTAGGGATTTTTGATTTGTTATTATATACACCCATTACAGTAAGCAAAACTACTAAAAATATACTGAATATAATGAATATAATCGTTCCCATTGAAAAGGGGTTTTCCTGATCTATATCAATTATTTCATCACCTTCTTCTTCAAGTGTTACATCATCTTCTTCTTCAAGTGTTACATCACCTTCTTCTTCAAGTGTTACATCATCTTCTATTGGAGTTCTTGTTTCAGTGCAATCTCCATCTACGCACGACGTTGATACTCTTTCACATTTTCCTCCTTCACATTCTGTGACAGAATTATTAGTAATATTACGACTATTACTACCACCCATATTTACACTTATTAATATATAATTATTTTATTTTTTTGCTTTCATCAATAAGATTGGTATAAAAATAAATAAAAATATTACCATTATACTTATTAAAATTGTCTGATCATAACCATTAAATATAATCGCAAAATTAACACCAGGATAATGTTTTAAAGTTCTCTCTTCATTATCTTCTTCACTTGAAGTGTCTTCTGAAGAGGTATCATCATTTGTAGTTAAATCTTGAGTCTGTGATACAGTTAATTGTCTCTGACTTTCTTGTTCTACTTCTCTATCACTCATTATTGTCCTTGTTTCAGAACACGGATTGTTATCAACACATCTTGTTGTGACCCTTTCACACACACCTTCTTGTGAACACTCCATTAATGAATTAGTAATTACATTACTTTCAGTATAGTCCATTTAATATAATATATAATATATTTTTTACTTAACAATAAATTTATTAATTATAATTATAATATATTTTTATGTGTGGTATAGCAGCCATATATAATTTTGAAAAAAAAGATATTCATGAAGAAATAATAGAAATGATGAAGAAACTTCAACATAGAGGAAAAGATTCTTTTGGAATAAGTTATGTAAATGGCAGTAATATTGAAGTATTTAAAAAAAAGGGAATGATTGGAGACATACAATTAGATTTTAAAAATCCTATTTCATGCGTTGGTCACTTAAAATACAGGACTTCGAATATGATAGAAACAAAATATGGAGATACACAACCTATAACGAATTATGATATATCTCTTTCACATAATGGTAATGTTCCTAATGTTGATGGATTTGATACACAACATATTTTTGATATGATAGTAAATTATAATGGAACATTCAAAAATTCTTTAATAAATTTAATCAAAACTATCCCCGCTGCTTATAGTATAGTCATACAAAAAGATGATAAAATTTATATTTTAAAAGATAGATACGGTATAAGGCCTTTATCATATGGTTTTAAAGGTAATAATATCTATATATCCTCCGAAACAGTCTCTCTAGAATATTGTAATAATATTGTAGAAGTAGAGAGTGGTCATATCATAGAGATTGACAAAAAAGGAATAAGAGAAGTTTATAGACATATGGAAAATTTTGATAATATTTGTGCGTTTGAATTTATTTATTTTATGAATCCACAGAGTTTTTATAAAAACATTATGATTAATGAAATACGTAAAGATCTTATGAATAAATGCGTTGAACGTGAAAAATTATCTTTTTCAAAAGATTATATTGTAGTTGGTGTCCCTAATTCAGGTATAATTTATGGAGAGGAATATTCAAGATTATTGGGATTAAAATATATACAACTAATTACAAAAAATATAAATGAAAGATCTTTTATATCATCAAATAAAAGTGAAATTGAAAAAACTTGTCATAAAAAATTTAATTTTAATAAAGAAAAGATAAATGGAAATAAAATTATAGTAATAGATGATACGATTGTAAGGGGAAATGTTATGAAATATATTTGTAATAGTTTAAGAGAATGCGGGGCAAAAGAAATACATCTCCGCATACCTTCTCCCCCAGTAGTTGATATATGTCAATTAGGTATTCCAATTAATTCTAAAGAAGAATTAATAATGAACAAAAGAGATGTTCGCGAAGTATCTAAAATATTAGGTGTAAACAGTTTATCTTTTTTAGAAAAAGAAGATTTGAACTGTATTCCATTTGAAACATATAATGAATGTTTTGGAGGAGGTATTAGAAAAGAAATTATTGATTATTTGTAAATTTGAAATTTAATTTCTAATTTATAGAAAAAAAGAAATGTCAGAAAAAGCGGGTCTAACACATCAAGATTGGGAAACACTCTATGTTCATTGTAAGTTGGCTAAACCTACAAATGTAGAAAATCGGGCTGTTAGTGTGAAAAAGACAAAATTCAACATGAATGAACATAAGATGGAAAAGCAAATAGAGGATGGTAAGATGTCTCATAAAAAGGTTTCAACAGATATAAAAGAAGACTTTAAAAAGTGGCGTAATTCTAAAGGTATGACTCAAAAAGATGTAGCTATAAAGCTCTCTGTAAATCATCAGATTATCAATAAGTTCGAAACAGGACAACTCAATAATGATCCGAAGCTTGTTGGAAAGATAAAGAGACTTATTAAACAATGAACTATTTTCAGTATAAATTTTGTAAATTATGAGTTTTTTTATTTATTTTTATATCTATTATAAAAATAAATGTTTGACGATAAGGAAAAGAAGAAAAAGCAAGTGTGGACTGAAGAACAAGAAAAGCTATTAGCATCATGGTCTGAAAAAGCATCTGGTTACAGATGGTTACATATGAGATCAGAAAAACTATATAGAAAAAGAAACTACTCATTTACAATTCCGGTTATTATTCTTAGTACCTTAACGGGAACAGCTAACTTTGCGATGGATTCATTTGTTCCTGAAGAAAATAAACAAGTTGCTATGGCATGTGTAGGGGGTGTTAATATCTTCGCGGGTATTTTAAGCACTCTACAAAATTTCTTGCGTTATGCTGAATTAATGGAAGGTCATCGTGTTGCTGAAGTAAGTTGGTCTAAATTTAGTCGTGAAATTTCTGTTGAATTAGCCCTTGAACCAGATATGAGAAAACCAGCGTTTGATTTTTTAACTGTATGTCGTGCTGAATTTGATAGACTTATTGAACAATCTCCAACAATAGATGATAGTATTATATCTCAATACAATTCTAAGTTTATGAAGAAAAAGAAAAAGAAGAAAGGATCAAATGGAATAGAGTCCACAACCTCTGTAGACACCAGTGGTAGTCCGCGGAGTGTAATTAGTGATGGAGGCCATAATGAAGATGAAATTGATCACCCACTTGTGTGTAATGGTATTCATAAATGTAATATTTACAAACCTAAAATTGAAGATAAAATACATGAAACTATAGCAATGGCAGGAGGTAAATTTATGGAAAATAAATTTAATAAGAAATGGAGTTTAGACAAAATACATGATAAAGTAAGTGAAATTCCTAAATCAAGTGTTAAAAATACAGCTAGCAATTTTGAAAATCGCCAAGAATTAGAAGGTCTTAAAAATATAGGAAAAGTTAAAAGTTTTAGAGAAAAAATCAATAAAGAAGAAATTGAAGATCATCCCGCTAAAGAAATAAAGAAAATTGTTAAAGCAATTGAAGAAGATTCTCTTGAAGAAGAAACAGCTGTAAATTTAACTTCAAGTGAAATGTCACGATTAACACTAGATGATGAAGATAAAGAACTGTTATTAAATAGTATTAAAGAACCTTTTACAGAAACAAACCTTGAAGAAATAATCATAGGAGACTTTACAGAAGAAGAAAAACTCATACCAAAAGTATCATGTCCTCAGCCTGAACCTGAACCAGAAGTAGAAACACCAGTTGATGATATAGAATCAAATACAAAAGAAACACAAACTGAAAAGTATGAAAATAAAAGTGAAATAGTAATGGATGTTGAAGATGAGAAAAGCGAATCAAATGATGATTGTGATTTGTTTAAAGAAGAAAATGAAATAAAACATTTTTTAGAAAAGATAGATTAATTAATTCCCACAATTTTTGTAAACCATTATCAAACCAATTATGATTGCTAATAATAATCCTATTATATATTTTGTATAATCTTCATTTTTAAGTAGTGAATTTTCTTTCTGACAATTACACTGCGCCGCCATATATATATATATATATATATATTATAATAAAAATATTTAGGCAACCATATCAGCTTTAATTGTTCCATGATGATTATAATTTAATATCTCAAAATCACTTTCTTCTATATCATCGATACTTTCAAGTTTTCTTTTTATCTTTAATTCGGGAAAATCATGCGTTGTCCTTTTGAGTTGCTTAACAATTGCTTCTCTATGATTTTCATAAATATGACCATCACCAATATCATGGATAAAATGACGTGGTGTATAACCTGTCAAATTACCTATAATATGTAGTAGAAATGAGTATGAAGCAATATTAAATGGAACACCTAAAAACATATCTCCAGAACGTTGCGTTAACTTAGCATCCAAACACCCTTCTTCCACATCAACGTGAAATTGAACCATTACATGACATGGTGGAAGAGCCATTTTATCTATATCTTTAGCATTCCATGAGTTTAAGATAATACGTCTACTTGAAGGATCGTTTTTTATAAGGTCAATTACATTCTGTAGTTGGTCTACGCCATGACCCTTATAATCATATCCACAACCATTATAAAGCGCACCAAAATGTCTCCATTGGAAACCATATATAGGTCCTAAATCTCCTTCTCTATATTCATTTAATCCACGACTACTTAGATATTCGCGTGTAGAGTTTCCATCCCATATATGAACGTTCTTCCATTTAAGCACCTTATTATCTGTAGAACCACTAATAAACCACAGTAATTCTCTTAAAACAGTCTTCCAAGCTACGCGTTTTGTTGTAAGTATTGGGAACCCATTTCTTAGATCAAATCTCATTTGTGGTGGTGAGAAAATAGAGATAACTCTAGAATTTCTTGAATCTTTACTCTTTCCATTATTGTAAATATGTCTAATAAGATTTAAATATTCTAGTTCTTGAATATTTACAGTTTCTTTATTTTGATAGATATTAACCTTATAGTCTCCATTAATCTTTTTATTTTCATGTTTGTTTCCACCATTAAGATCCATTTCTCCCGAATATTCTTTTGAATATATATTTTGATATTTAGAAGAATCTACCTGTTTTGTAAAATATATTATCTTATTTCCTTCTTGAATATAATCATTGATAGAAATACTCATATTTGTAATTGTCTCATAAATAGCATTTACTTTAAAATTATCATAAACATAGTTATACAAAAATGAACCACCGATAACAAAAACATCTTTTACATTTAGATACTTTTCAAAACGTCTTTCACTGATTGTGTTTTTTGTTAAGTTTTGATAAAAATCATCAAAGCTCTTGTAAACAAGTATATCTAAACTTCCTTCATTCGTAGATATTTTATTTACTAATTCATCGTAATGGTTGTTTGTAATCACTACATTTAAACGATCTTTAAGAGTAACTATGGGTTTATCACCTGGTAAAGATAAAAATGTATTATATCCCATAACTACAATTTTATTCATCGTTTGTTCTTTAAAATGTAGAAAATCACCCTTGGTCCAACAGAGTAAACCATTATTGATACCTATAATGCCTTGGATGTTCCGATTAAAAATTAAGTTTAGTTTATAGTCAGTCATTTTATATTATATATTTGTAGAATAAATCTTAAATACTTATTCTTTTTTATTATCACTTGATGTGATATTATCATTTTCTTCTTCCGAACTACTGTATTCATCTGATGAATAATAAATACCCTTCAATTTATCATCAAACTTTCGATATTCTCTTAAAAAGGTAGCAAAATATGTATAAACAGGGGGATTTACAGTTATATCTTGAAGGTAGTCTTTAAAAACACAATACTTACAATAATAATTGTAAAATGGGCTTTTATAAAAATAGGTTTCTTTTAACATATCATGTTTAATATCGATATCGTCCATAATTTTATATAACTCGGAGTCATCTTCTAGTAATGTATTTAACTTTTTATTATCATAAATGTTTTGAATCGCTTCATCTATATCTTTAATAATTACATCCTTCTCTACAAAACACATTTTAACAATATCTGAAAGACACTGATGAAAGGTAAAGTATATACCATTCTCAATCTCCCTAATATTCTCTACTTCAACAAATTCTTCTTGAATTGAAAGATCCCTTAAAGTAGATGACGATAGAACATCATTTTCTCCAAGGTTCTTTAATATTCTTAAATTTTCTCTAGATTTTTCGGATAAGGTAGTCATATTTATAAATATGATTACATTATTTTTTAAATAATTTATAGATAATTAAATAGTTAGTTAAATAGTTAGTTAAATAGTTAGTATTTATTTATTTCTTGAACATGCTTACGACAGGTCCCATTAGGTACTTAACAGATAAGTATAGGAGTAGGCCGAAAACAACTGAGTGGAATAAGACAAGCTTCATTCCTTCAAGTTCCATCTTTATACCAACAACATTTAGAAGTTTGCTTAGCATCTTCTTGACGAAGTCAAAGAGGGCAGGGGAAGCAACAATGTAGAACAGGATGGCACCTACGAGTGAAATCTGAACAAGTTTTTCATTAAGAAGATCAGCAGCTTGGGATAGGACTTTGGACATTTTATACTTTATATTTAGATAAAAATTTTAGCTTTTTCCTTTAATTAAGAATCCTCTATTAAAATATAGATTGTCAAAAAGTATATATCCAGCACTTTTTAAAATTGAATCCATCTGATCTATATTTTTTTGAGTTTCTAAAAGAACAATATCAAACTTTATTTTTGAAAAAATACTCCAGATTGGATATTTTGTATTCACAATACATAAATCAATATTTTCCAATTCAAGATTTTTAATATCTTTAATTATAATCTTTTCTTTTACTTTTTTTTGATCATCATCAATGTTGTTGGTATTCCAATTATCTTTCTTAATAATATCTAAAATATCCGAATGGATACCAACAACATTGATTTCTTCAGAATCATAAATATTATATAATGTTTCACTCGTGGGATGTTCCGATATATCTAAATTATGAACAACATCAGGTATATTTATATCTATATTCTCAATTTCTATTTTTACAGGTTTATATGCGTTAATATTATGAATACTTAATAATTTAATAGAATCATAAAAATTATCCATTGATCTCTCTAAACCTTTACCATAACAAAAAGATGACCCTTCATTATTAATATCTTCCCACTTGAATCCACCTCTATTCCAAAATTCCCTTGAATGAAAAAGGGTAGATTCAAATCCACCAGCTTTATCAGTATCTAGTCTATAAAGCATTCGTCCATAAATATCGTATGCTAACATATTTTTACAATAAACACATTCTAAGTTATTATCTTTTAAAAATTTTAGTTTTCTTTTAATAGTTTTAGGTCCATAGATAGCATCAAAATCAACATGTAAAATATAATCATTTGAACTTAAACCTACAGCATAATCCCTCATAAACCCATACGGCAATCTTTTTGTTTTTTCAAAATATGACCATATAACTTTATCTTCATCATATTTAAAATTTATTTTTTCTAAATATTCCGAGCTTTCTAAACGTATATAAATTATACTTTCATCAGAAGGTATTAAATATGAATGATCTTCGCGAGATGTATCTACAATAATCCATTCCATTTTTTCTTTGGGATAATCTAGAACACTCCATGTATGTTCAAAAGTCTTACAAAAATTACTCCAATTATGAAGTATAGTTACAAGAGAAACGCTAGCTAATTCTTCCATAATATAAAGATAGTAATTAATATAATTTTAAATATTAAACTAATCAAGACTTTGTTCCCTTTTCCAAGGTGAAACACAGATAGTTTTATAAAACTCTTCTACCGCTTTAGGTTCATAACCAGCTTTTCCACCACATTTTTTATTATAAACAAGACCCTTATCTACATTATTATTTTTTTCACAACCTGTTTTTTTTTCTTCAACTGTTTCTTCTCTCCATATACAACGGGCATAACCGGATTTACAATCTTCGTTATTCCAACCATTTTCTCTGGGACCAATTTTGTATTCTAAACCAAGTGTTTTAGCGGCTTCCTTACACTCTGCCTGCGATTTTGGTTCGTATCCTCCCACATCTCTACATCTATGTTTTGTTCCAGGGGCAAAAAAATATTCTCTAATATATTTAATCTTTAAATAACCACCGCTTTCATCATCATTGAAGTCAAGTGTCATTGAATCTTCTCTTTTAAAACCATCTTCATCAAAATAAGAACCACCACCTCCACCACCTAATGTATTTGATTCAGAGTAACCATATCTTTTACTTCCACCTCCAGAATATCCGCCACCACCCCCACCAGCATGTGTGTGAACCATTCCTCCACCACCAAAACCACTTTCACTCTGAAAAACATTTGTAACACCAGTCATTGGTTCATTTTTTAAAATACTATTCCATCCTTTAGATTTCCTTAAAGGTTTCGCTGGATCACCTCCACCTTCCCCATCTCTACCGAAATTAGGAACAATATTCATAGGGGGTGGTATATCAAAGTGTCTCTTTACAATTGGACCCATAGTTCCTCTCTCAGTGACGGAACCATCGCCTCCATAACCAAGCATTTTGTGACCCGTTATACCTTGACCGCCACCCCCGCCAGCAACTATTAATGGCTTACTCGCACCTTTTTGCCACAAAAATGTTCCTCCACCGGCACCTGCCCCGCCATTCCATGGATTAGCACGTGGACTTCTGGGTTCAGTTCCATTCTGTCCAATAATAATATTATATTCTTCACCTTGCTTAAGATAAAATATACCTTTCATAATTGCTCCTTTTCCAGGGTTAACAACTATTCCATTTTCTTCAGCATCTTTAATAGAACCCCCTATACCTCCAGCTGCTTCGATAATATAAGACCCAGTACGTGGAACAACCCATTTATGGATACCTTTATTTTGATCATAATTATGAACTTGTTTATTAAACCATTTTCCATCTAACGCATTTTTACATTCTTTTTCTTTAGGAGGATCCTTACCCTCTTTACCACACGTATTTATCTCATAATAGTGTTCATTATAATCATCTGGTATTAATTCTAACCTTGGAGGAGGCGTAGGTTCGGGGGTTAACTCTGGCGTAGAATCAGGAGTTTCAACTGATTCTTCTTTTATTTCTGCTGAAGCGGCTATTTCTGATTCACTCTTTTTACTGCTAATTAATTCTTGTTTTAATTCTTTATTTTTATTTGATAATTGTCTATTTTCATCTGTTAATATTTTATTTTGTCTTTGTAAATTTGTTTTACTCCCTACTTGTTCTCCACCCCCCTCTTCCCCATCTGTTACAATTACTAAATCTATATTTATTGGACCATCTATATTACCTTCTATAATAGTTACACTTAATATATGTTGTATTGTCATAACAGTTATAATTGTCAAAACAATACACCAAAATGAAACATCTTTCAGCGACATTATATAATATAAATATATTAAAAGATAAAAGTAAATTACTGTTTATTTTTATGCCAAAAACCACTACCAGGTAGTATAGAAGTTTTTCCTATGAACGGCTGATGAAACCAATCTTTTCCTGTGTTTATATTTCCCTTATAACAAACTTTACCTCGCCCGTCTTTTTTATAAGCAAAATAACCATGGCAATTACCATCCTCTTTACATATTTTTTGTGCCTCAGCTTTTGTTTTATTATCTTGACAACCATCTGGTCCGTTTTTGCTAGTTTGGTCTTCAAATCCGAATCTTTTGTCATACCAGTCCCATGTTAATAAAGGAGTTACATTATCAGGATGTGTTTCTGAACATTTTATCGCACCAACCTGTTTATGTATAGTTCCGTTTGTTTTGGAAACATTATTTATAAAATCACCATTCCCTTCAAATATTTTACAAGTGCTTCTATTAGGCCAATAACCACCTCCATTTTCATTTGAATTGGTCCGTGTATTTAAATCTGTACTATCTCTTAAATGTTCAATGTCTACACTTTTGTGACCAAATACTTCACATAATTCATTATATAACTGAATACCCTTCTTTTTACCAACAAAGATACTATTACAATATGGGGTTATTCTTTTTCCAGGACCTTCCCAGTTATCAAGGTACATCTGATCTAATTCATATGCTACAACTGGGTTTTCCGATTTTATATCATTATTGAATTTTAATGTTCCATAACCATTTAGATGCTTTAAACATTTGTTTAAGTGATCTACAGTATATATTTTATCATCTGTCTTTAAATGTTCGCATTTCTTAGGATCTATTTGAGGTTTTTCACCACTAAGAAAGTAAAATCCCCCATTTAAATGATCGTTTTTCAAAACATCAGACATAGGGACTTGATCTTTTGAAATGTCAACATCCTTTTTAAAGCAAGTTTTCGCACTTTCACTATCCTCATTAGGGCCATAGTGAAAAAAGCCATTACAATCTCCTGTAGCATTACAATATTCTTTAGCTTGATCGGATGTTAATTTTTCGGTCCCATCCTTACAACCTAACGTAGAGGGGGTAACATCTTCATATTGTTGGACTCCAGGATAATAGTTATAAATACCTTGAACAAAAGCTGGTATTTCTCTTGAAGAGGGTAATGGTGTGGGGGTGGTAGTTGTATTTGGAGGTGGAACAACACTAGCGCCTCCATCTCCATCTCCATCTCCGCCTCCATCTCCATCTCCATCTCCACCTCCACCTCCATCTCCACCTCCATCTCCACCTCCATCTCCATCTCCATCTCCACCTCCACCTCCACCTCCATCTCCACCTCCATCTCCACCTCCATCTCCACCTCCACCTCCACCTCCACCTCCATCTCCACCTCCACCTCCACCTCCATCTCCATCTCCACCTCCACCTCCATCTCCATCTCCTTCTTCATAATCTTGACCCGTGACCGCCTTGACGCCCGTATTAAATGCGCCTATTATATTTCCATTTCCTTCGACGACATTAAAGAGACTTAA
>Ga0209335_10004595_pt1 | contig 13035 bp, 14 predicted proteins | sample COG_09_FD_184753 | JGI IMG/M metagenome (GOLD analysis project Ga0209335, IMG submission 184753) | Pelagic Microbial community sample from North Sea - COGITO 998_met_09 (SPAdes) (version 2) | ecosystem: Environmental > Aquatic > Marine > Neritic zone/Coastal water | place: Helgoland, sampling...
TCATTACAATCAGCATGCGAAACAAGTATTGGAATGCTTCGTATAGATCAAGTTATTTCATCCCGTGGAGATTGAAAGAACGAGTTACAAACACTTCAAGACTCATGCTTCCACGCATTAATATGACAACACGCCGAGCGTTGCTAAGTGTTTGGGAAAAGTCCGGAATCGTAGAACTTGGAAATGCATTATCCAAAATGGGCTGGGAAATTCTTTCAACAGGCGGAACATCTCGTAAATTAAGAGAAGCTGGAATCCCGGTAATCGATGTAAGTGATGCAACAGGCCATCCGGAATGTTTCGATGGACGTGTCAAAACACTTCATCCCGCTATACATGGAGGAATACTCGTAAGGCGCGATAGAGAAGACGATATGAGTACACTCGCCGAATTAGATTACGCTACAATTGATTTAGTGTGTGTGAATTTGTACCCATTTGAAGCCGTTGCAGCAAAGCAACCACCGGTATCAAATGCTGAATTAATTGAAATGATCGATATAGGGGGGCCAACAATGATACGTTCTGCTGCTAAAAATCATAAAGATGTGTTAGTACTAACGGATGAAAGCCAGTATCAATCGATTATTCAAGCCCTAGAAGACGTAAACGGAAATATTTCTCAAATTAGTTTAGAAACAAAACAACAACTTTCTCTTGCGGCATATCAATGCACAGCAGCATATGATACAGCTGTAAGTAATGAACTAGAAAAGAGATTTATAGGCGGACCAGTACCAAATCGAATTCATATCTCTTCTGAGAAAGGCGTCCCTCTTCGTTATGGTGAAAATCCACATCAGCCGGCTTCATTTTACCCTGCTTCTTCAGCATCGGGCGCTAAAGGTTTGGCTGCAGCTATACAACATGGAGGCAAAGCTCTCTCTTTCAATAATTATCTCGATTTGGATGGTGCGCTAAGAATAGCTCGAGGTTTATTGAGAGATATGGATGAAACACGTAATCATGGATGTGTTGTAATTAAGCATACAAATCCGTGTGGTGCCGCAATTGACTCTTCTCAAAGTAATGCTTGGAAAAATGCATTAGCAAGCGATCCAGAAAGTGCATTTGGATGTGTAGTTGCCTTTACTTCAGAAGTTGAAAAAGAGACTGCTGAATCAATAGGGGGGCATTTCTTAGAATGCATAATTGCACCAGGATATACGCCTGAGGCATTAGAGATCCTTTCTCAGAAGAAAAACAGAAGAATGTTAACAATGTCTGAATTTTTACCGAGAGAAGAAGAAGTTAGAATGCGTCAATTAGATGGTGGTTGGGTAGCGCAAGTACAGGGTCCGCCAAGTATAGACTGGAGCAATGTCAAATGTGTTACAAAAGTAGTTGGCGATGAGGACTTAGTTGCATTGGCTAAATTCGGTTCAACGGTCCTTTCCGAAGTTAAATCTAATTCAATAGTATTGGTTGCTGCTACGGAAACAGGTTTTGCAACCGTTGGAGTCGGCCCGGGGCAAACAAGTCGCGTTGAAGCTGTGCGTATAGCCGCTAGAAGAGCCGGTAGTCGAGCAGTTGGATCTATGATGGTGTCCGATGCGTTTTTCCCATTCCGCGATGGTATCGATACTGCCAATGAAATAGGGGTCACTACCGTTGTACAACCAGGCGGCTCTATGAGGGATCAAGAAAGCATAGATGCGGCAGATGAACATGGGATGTCGATGCTTTTCACCAGTCAGAGATTATTTTTACATTAATCCTCAGAATCTCTTTTTTCTCTTAGGAATTTAACGAGAGAATCTAGATTTTCAAAAAGTATAGTCACTACACTTATGTGTTCACAGTCTTGACAAATGAAACGTTTCCCAGTTTCATAACCCATGTAAGGAACAATACGCGGGCTAAAACAATTAGAACATACTTCTATGTTTTCTAAATCTTTAGGATTAGATTTCATCATTATCACTATTCATTTGATTGTCGGAAAGAACGTATCACATTCAATTTTTTCTGAACACTTGATTCTATAATGCTCAAGAGCTCATTTACATGTGTTGCATTCAATGCTTTTATTTGTGTATCTATAGAGTCAATAATCAACGATGCTAATTTCCAGATAGATTCATCATTAGGGGCCGGAAACATATTTTTAACTTCATTATCAATATCAAATTCATTAATTTCCATTTCATTTATTTCGGCAATATTTTTGATATAAGATATCCACAGCATTAGTAAATTCTTCCATTCAGAAGATTCGACAACTCCTTCTAATTTTGGAATGATTTCTATTAGCCCTCTAACGTAGAGTTTACCAGAAGGGGCGGAATCAACATACTGTTGGACAAGCTCATCGACAGAGGGAAAAATTTCATCAAAAGATTCTGGTTTTAGTGCGGGCTCTATTAGAGATAGAATACGAAAGCGTTTCCCTCCATTAGCGGTATAAAGCAGATTAGTGCCCTGTTCTTGCAGGTCATTAATATCTACTAGGGTACCTACATCATATGGTACCGACCATCCGTTTATTTCAGGCATTGAAAGATTTGACATTACATGGCCATAAGGCAAATCATTGAGTGTAATATCATCTAACATCTGTTTATATCTCGGCTCAAAAACTCTCATTATCATTTGATCTCCCGGTAAGAGAAGTGAATCGAGAGTGAATAGAGGCACAATCATTTGTCCTTCTTTTAGTGAGGGGATGTCGTCTAATTTCAGAACTTCCACATCATACACGCCCCATTTTCCCTCTGGTCGCCAAACTACTAATCACTAAAGCACCAATCAATGTGAGTGCTGAAAAACCGGGTACAGAGTTTTCCTTTACATCATCTTCTTCAGTTGTATTATCTTCAATAACTGGTGCAGGAGTTACGATAATCCTTCCAATCATATTTGCAGATTCATGAGGTTCGCATACGAATTCATATGTTCCATTCATTCCTTTTTCAAATGTGAATGAGTAGTCTACATTCCTCTCCGGCTCCCCTGAGTCAAAAAGATTATTTTCTTCAACTGCATTGTGCGCTAGTAATTCCCCATCCCAAAAAAACCTAACAGTATCTCCTTCAGAAATAGTTACTTCCGCCGGAGAAAAACGTAGATTTGTGCTATCTACTGAGATAATAATTTCATCTTCTTGGGTCGCATTTCCACTCTCTTCAGAAATCACATTTGTCCCTAATAATGAGAACACAATCAATGGAAACACCAGACCCAAGGTGTAAAACTTCACGAACTTCATGATGTTACAGAGTTTGATTAACGTATGAAGTCATGTTTACAGAGTAAATGAATATTCACTCTCTAGTATCGACTTTAACTCCGACGTACCAAAGTCCAATTAGCCCTACGAAAAGTATGGTCAAAGCTCCAAAACCAGGATCTGCTCCATTCCATGATGACATATCATCCCAAACCCCATCGCCTTTTGTCGAGACTAGCCATACGAAATAAGCTGACATGGAAGTCATAGTCATAATCATGAACATCACACCTCTTTTAGCGTGCTTTGGTATTGTTTTACCGGTAGCGTAATAATCAAATATAGCGTTCCCAAAATAAGGATTAGTCAGTGTTTTCCGAAACAATTTCTCACTGGAAAGAGAGAACAGAAAAGCAGCAGGTACAGCCCAAGATACCGTAGGCCAACCTGGTATCCAGATTCCCATTATTGCAAATAAAACAAATAATGAACCAGTACCTATGTATAATTTACTTTTGAAAGGGCTACTAGCGACGCAGTATTTTTCAACCACCTCATCGATAGTTTGTAACCTATCCATAAAACTCCGACCAACCATCTAATCATAAAGGAATATGTCTCAATTTATGCAACAATTCCAAACCGTCAAGGATTATTACTCACTCGGAGATGTATGGGCGTGCCATATACTCGACCTCGTCAGGGATCAATCAGCAGCCCTTTACGTATTGCAGTTTTGATTTCAGGGGGGGGTTCAGGCTTACTCGCCCTACTCAACTATCAGCGCTCCAAACCCGTCACGCATATCACAAAATTAATTATTTCAGATAATGAAAATGCAAAAGGCCTTCAATACGGTAATGATTTTCAGATTTCTACAATGGCGATAAATTTACCCTCCTCTTCGGATAGAATTCAACAACGTATTTTACATGAAGATATTATTCATGAAAGGCTAATTGAATCAAATATTGAACTTATAGTATTGAATGGTTATATGAGGATTTTAACTCCGGAATTTGTGAAGAAATGGAAAGGCCGTTTGATTAATATTCACCCCTCTCTTCTTCCAAAATATCCAGGTGCAAATGCACAAAGAGATGCCTTAGATGATGGTGCTAAAATAACTGGATGTACAGTTCATTTAGTCGACGAAGGCGTAGATACGGGTGAAATTCTTGCCCAATCTGAAGTCCCTATTTTTGATGGTGATACAATTGAAATATTACAAGAAAGAGTGAAAAAAGCAGAGCATTTACTTTACCCGAAGGTCTTAGATGATTATTGTGGTAAGTAATTATTTGGAGATATACTGATTAATTTCATCGAATGTTATTTCTTGGAATTCCCCAGTATTAATATTATAATTTGAAAGCTCCATACTACCTATTCCTAAACGATGTATGGAAATAACATAATTTCCCAATGCACTAAACATTCGTCGGATTTGGCGTTTTTTGCCTTCTTTGATTGTCAACACTGCTATATTTTCATCGGCTAAAGTAATATTAGCTGGTTGAGAAACATATCTTTCATAATAATCATTGTCAGATATTTCAATTTTCACTCCACTTTTAATTTGGGAAATTTCATTTTCCGTAATTTCCAATTCTGTTTCTACAAGGTATTTCTTAGAAATATGATTTTTTGGATTTGTTATTTTATCTACCAATTTCCCATCTGTTGTAACTAATAAAAACCCAGTCGTATCCTCATCTAACCTACCGACAGTGATTAGAGATTCATACACATTAGATGGGACTTTATCTCTAAAAATTTCATATACAGATTTTTTATTCAACTTTTTTTCTTGATCATTCAATCGCGAGCAAATTACTCCTTCCGGTTTATTCAATAAAAAATACACATCATCAGTTGGTAGTGTCAGCACTTTTCCCTTGAAAGTTACAGGTTTTGTATTTGGATTAAATTCAAATTTAATATCTTTTACAGTCGAACCATTAACTGAAACGTCTCCGCTCCATATAGCATTCTTAACTTCATTCTTCGAAGTAAAAATCCCACACTTAGAAAGAAACTGATGTAATCTTATTTTCATATTTCATTCCATAATCAATTCTACTAAGTCACCAACGGATTCGTATAGACTTGGGCCATTTTCAAGATAGTAAACTCCACCAGTTTTACTGCGTGAATCTTCAGGCTGTGAATTATTTCCGTTTGCACAGGTTCCAGTACAACCATCTGCAAAGGCCACATAAACGCGACCATCTCTATCTATGTGTAAATCGTTAAAATCTAGTAAATTTCTATTAGAACCACCTATATCTCGACAATCTCCACTATTCAAACATATACTTCCAATTTGCACAGGATCGTCTGAAACTCTAACAGTATGGAATATTGGTTTTTCATCTAATGCGTTTAAGCTGTAAGTAATATACAAATGATAGTGTACATTATTATTAGCAGTATGAGGATTCCCTGTCCAATTAACCTCATCAATATCCAACTCATCTAATTCACTTACATTTTCACTTCCTAGGTAAGTTATTGCGATACGCCCCGGGTCTCCTGCATCAATTTGAGGAAAAGTCGTCGAAATTACTTCTATTGGACTTATTCTAATACTATCTTGTTCCCAAGATTCCCCAGAATCAGTACTTCTTGACATATATACACCAAAATCAGCCCCAGACCATATATGATATGCATTAGAGTCTGTATCGGTTGCAACTTCGCTATTTTTTCGAGGATTTGGTGTACTTACGTCTTCCCCCATTGTTCGAGTATCCCAAGAGTAACCATTGTCTTTCGAGAAAATTACCGCGGGCGTCTCAACTCTTGGCGTAACGTAAACGGTTCCATCCGGAGCGGTTGTAATTGCTCCATGTAAACCTCCATCATCGGTGGCTAGTCCAAATATCTGACCCCCCAATTCGAAAGTAGCTCCGCCATCAAAACTGGTGAAACAGAAAATTCCTAATCCTTTATTGTAACAAAAATATACTGCCTCGTCATAAATTGGAGACAATGAGCCAGGAATTCCATATCCATCGTCGACCCAAGGCCCTGTTGCGAGTTTAATGTGATCATTCAAAGGAGTAGTCCCTGAATCATGAGGGTTACCCAACCAACTTTCTCCATCATTATCTGACCAACCAATCCAGGTAGATTCTAACCCCATCATATGAATATTAAACACACGATCAGTTACTGGGTCTACCCAGCCGTAAGGGTCACTAGTGAATGGTGCTTGAGTAAAATCTCGCGAATTTTCCCATGTTAAGCCATAGTCACAAGATCTCATAGGTTTTTCTAAAGCTATGAAGAATATACAACCACTCGATGTAATACCGATACTTGGTTCTGGACCGTCTTCTCCTACATCGCTAAAAACAAAACTCATAGGCATGGGTGGAACATCGATTGCAATTCCATCTGGTCCAGTTACAAATATTCCATTTGAAGGCATGATTTCTTCTGAAATAACGCCTTTTTCATCATCTAGTTGAAGGCATCCAGAAAATGCGACTAAACACATCATTAGGCTAACTAGCGGGGCCATCATACGTGTCTTCATGAGGGGTCGTATTCACTAGAATATGTTACTCTTTTCATACCACGAGCAAAGAATGCCGGGGTGTGATTGATATAGTTAGGGCAAGTGCCTGCGATTAATGAAGCAAATTACTGTACTGCTAGCCACCCTATTATTAGTATCGACTCCCTTAGCGGGATGTCTCGACGATGCCACCTTGGAAGAATTGATTGATGACATCGTAGGCTGTATGGATGCCGAAGCAAAAAATTATGATGACAATGCTACTACAGAACTTGTAGGAAACTGTATTTATGCTGCATCAATGGATGTATTTATGAATGCAATGGATGAAGGAATAGATCTTCAATCTATGTTGAATCAAAACTCAACTGCTGGTTATTCAATGTCGATGACAATGCCAATGGAAGATAATGAAATGGTCGATACTGGTGGTGCTATGATGCTAATTGAAGAAACTGTCATGGTAAATATGTCCGCAAATGCGGCTCATGTTTCTATGGTAATGAGCATGCCAATGATGTTCTCCCAGGTAACAACAATGACACAAGTCGGAGAAATTGTGAATGTACACCACAAATTAGATGGTATGATGATAACTCAAATGGGTGGAGAAACTATTGATGTTAAATATCAGACTAGAGACATGTCTCCTAATGTAATGGAATGGGTTCTTCCAATGTTAGCTGATTCAATGGTCAGTGATATGGGCGATGACTCAGAAGATGACGATGACGATGACGATGGGCTTGACGATGATGCCTTAGATATAGAAAACGCTACAATATCGGTAAGTTTCGATTCAGCAACCAATTCTCAAACAATGGATATGTCAACGACCAATGAGACTGGAGCTATCATGAATCTTTCAATTAAGATTGATGAGGACTCAGAGCTAATGTCTTATTCTATGGTGACGACTAATGAAACAGGCGCTACATCGCATATGTCCTACGCTATAATGTGGGGCGATGCTGTAGTAATTACAGTTGATCAGACACTACCTAAGACGGCTATTCCAGTATATTGGGACGGCTTACCAGATTTCGGCAACCATGATCAAGATGACGATGACGGACACGACGATGATGGACACGACGATGATGGCATGAGTCCTGATCAGGCACTATACTTAATGGATAAGAATGGCGACTCATTAGTCAGTTGGGACGAATTTGAAGATTTCATCATTAATTATGATGGAGGTTTTGAAGATGATCAAGATAGGTCTGAAACGCATGATCATTTCAATTACTCAGATACTAACGACGATGGATATTTAGATTATGATGAATTATCAAACTGGATAGACTCAATGGGAGATGACGATTCAGAGATGTGGATTTGCGACAATGGCGAAGAAATCCCTCAAGATTATGTCAATGACGGAGACGAAGACTGTTCCGATGGATCCGATGAGTATGACAACGATGGTTCCGATGAAGATGACAACGAGCCAAGAGATTTATCCCTTACAATAGCTGATAATCAAACTTTCGAGGCGCCTTTGAGCGACTTCTCAATCAACTTCTTATCATGCAATTCTGATGAAAGATCAGAATGTATGGTAGAGGGAGAAGCAAGTCTTAGTTCTCTAACTGGCCAAATAGGCAACTCAACTTATGTTTACACGGATGTAGACATGGATGGCATGATTTCCGCTGGAGATACGCTAGAATTAACTGGTATGCACCCTGATTATCAATTCGATTTGTATGATTCATGGTCCGACAGTTACGTTTCAGAATCTGGAGTAAATGCTCCGAATATGCCAGGTTTTGGCGGACTTCTTGCAACTATCAGTATGCTAGGGGCAGCGTTCCTATTGCCACGTAGAGACGATTGAAGTTATTCGTCATCGAATACTTCAATCTCTACGTTACGCTTTACTAAATCTGTAAATTTAGAAGTGTAGCGAGTAGCTCTCACGACGTGATTATCGATCCAGTGATAGTTTCCGCCACGTGGCTTACCCATTAATAGAGAATGATAATTGAAACCTTTCTCATTTAGCCAAGTTTCTGTTACTATGCGATGATTTTCAGTTCTAGCAGTAAAGAAACAAATATGATGGCCTTCGTCAAACCATCGATTTATTGTTTCGATAGCATCTGGATAGGCTTCAGCAGTCACCATTCTTTCTGGCTCCTCATTGGGGATATCTTCTCCAACAGTTCCATCAATATCTATCAGGTAATTTTTCTTGTCGGATGGCAGCACCGGACTGATTTTTTTCCCATTACTATCTACAGCTTCAACTAAGTTCTCCATAACCGCCCGAAATCATGAAAGTCCATGAATAAGAGGTATAAAACATCACAAAAATATATTTTCTAAGAGTTATAAATTCCTAATTCGGGAATCTCATCTCCGTATTCCGAAGCATTATGAACGGATGGTATGACGGATGGCCGTGCCAGGTGCATATGATAGGAGCAGGAAATCTGCTGTTGTTAGAGGAATTTCTTCTAATTACAGTAACGCACTTTCTAACTATTTTGGAACTAAAACACCTAGTTATGAAGATGCAGCGGGCTCTCATAGAGCATATGTCACTGCTTTGAGAGCGCATGGTACTGAAGTTACTATACTACCTGAACTAGCAGATTTTCCAGATAGTTGTTTTGTTGAAGATACAGCAGTAATGATCGATGGTAAAGCAATCATTCCTAATATGGGCCACCCTTCTAGAGAAGGTGAGCAAATTGCTGTGTTAGAACATATGGAAAATTTTGCAGAAATTATTCAAATGCCCAACGGGGCAAATCTTGATGGCGGCGATGTGATATTCTACGATGATAGATACCTAATAGGCCGTTCAACACGGACCAACAAAGAAGGTGCAGAATTCCTTGCATCTCATGTCAATAAAGATGGTTATGATGTTGAATTTATTGAAGTTCCAAATTCTACTTTACATTTGACTACCATATGTTCATCTCCAAGAGAAGGAACAATAATCGCAGCAGAGGGACATCTTAAAGAAAATCAGATCTCTAAATTTGCAGAAGAGATTATTTGGATACCGAATAATGAAAGCTATGCTTCAAACACCATTGGGTATTCAAATGACAGGTTAATCATTGCAGCAGGTTTCTCTAAGACAAAGAACATTCTCCAAAATGAAGGTTTTAAGTTAATGTCTGTTGATATGGCTCCGATAATGCAAGCAGATGGTTCTCTTACTTGCCTATCAGTCTATACATCGTAAACAATTATTCTAACATGTTTGTTGGAACAGGTCCGAATCGATTCTCTTGTTCTTCTCCAGCACCAAAAATAAACCAGTAAAGTAGAACGAAACCGCCAACTAAATTCACAATAGGGATTATTCCTATCAGTAACATCCATCCTGATTGTCCTACATCATGTAGTCTTCTAACGCTAACAGCAAGCCCTGGAATTACATGTGCTAATGCTGCTAATATATATATCCATCCATAAGGAGTAGTCACTCCATAGCTTATTTCAAAGCCTGTTCCAAGAACCCCGTCTAAAATCATTGCAACAATTAATACAATAACATAAAACAAATACCACATCCAAAATTCTTTTCTCCTAGCTCTTCCGCTAAAGTTTGAGAAGTTTTCCATCATTACCTTTAAATACCATTCCATAAATTTATAATTTAATTATTTTCACTTTAATAGTAAGCGACTTAACTATTTTATTACAAGCCTACGAAAAATAATTTAACCCCTCAAAATTCTTGCTGCTTCCAACAATTCTTTGTACCACGTTTTGCCATATTTTCTAATGAGAGGTTCTTTTAAAAAGACATAAACTGGCACTTCTAATTCACTACCGCATTTACAAGCAGGCGCACAGATTTTAATTTCTTCATAATTTACGGCATCAAAATCACGGTACTCTTTTATTCGTATCGGAAATAAATGGCAAGAAATTGGTTTCTTAAAATCAACTTTACCAGCTAATTGAGCTTTTTCAATAGCACATTTTGAAATTCCTTTTTCCTCAATTACAAAAGCACATTCTCTATTATTTACAAGTGGAGTAGTTACTTCTCCCTCAGAATCAAGCACAGCCACCCCTAATTTATCCACCACATCAATCCCTTTTTGTACCATGTAGGGCTTTACCTGTTCATAAATATCTTCTAAAATAGTTACTTCCTTTTCCAGCAATGGAGCTCCTGCATCTCCATCCACACAACAAGCCCCTTTACAAGCATTTAAATCGCAAATAAAGTGCTTTTCAAAAACATCTAAAGAAATAATTTTATTGTCAACTTGAATCATACGGTAAAACTACATAATAAAATAAGAGAATTACTATTTTTGTGGCATGGCAAATTATGAAGATATCTTTAAAAAAGTAGTGTCCCATGCAAAAGAGTATGGTTATGTTTTTCAATCCTCCGAGATTTATGATGGATTAGCGGCAGCTTACGATTATGGACCTAATGGAGTAGAATTAAAAAATAATATTAAAAACTATTGGTGGAAATCAATGGTGAACATGCACGAGAATATTGTAGGATTGGATTCCTCTATTTTCATGCACCCTACTACTTGGAAAGCTTCAGGTCATATTGATGCCTTTAACGACCCTTTAGTCGACAATAAAGATTCTAAAAAAAGATACCGTGCTGATGTTTTAATTGAAGATCATATTGCTAAAATTGAAGCTAAAATTGAAAAGGATGTACTAAAAGCAGCTAAGCGATTTGGAGATGCTTTTAACAAAGAAGAATTTTTAACTACCAATGGTAGAATTTTAGACAGGCAAAAACAAATTGATTCTATAAATGAAAAAATGAATGCTTCTCTTTCTTCAGGAGATTTAGAAGCTGTAAAAGCATTAATTGAGGAATTGGATATAAAATGCCCTGTTTCAGGAACTAATAATTGGACTGATGTTCGTCAATTTAACTTGATGTTTAAAACACAAATGGGAGCTACTACTGATGGCGCTTCTGATTTGTATTTAAGACCAGAAACTGCACAAGGTATTTTTGTAAACTTTTTGAATGTACAAAAAACAGCTCGTATGAAAATTCCTTTTGGGATTGCTCAAATTGGGAAAGCCTTCCGTAATGAGATTGTAGCGCGCCAGTTTATTTTCAGAATGCGAGAGTTCGAACAAATGGAAATGCAATTTTTTGTTCGACCAGGAGAGGAAATGAAATGGTACGAATACTGGAAAGAATTCCGCATGAAATGGCACAATTCACTAGCAATGGGAGAAGATAATTACCGTTTTCATGACCATGAAAATTTAGCACATTATGCCAATGCTGCTACCGATATTGAATTCAAATTCCCATTCGGATTTAAAGAGTTAGAAGGAATCCATTCTCGTACTGATTTTGACTTGAAAGCACATCAAGAGCATTCTGGTAAAAAATTACAATATTTTGATCCTGAATTAGGAGAAAGCTATGTGCCTTATGTAGTAGAAACCTCTATTGGTTTGGATAGAATGTTCCTTACTGTACTGAGTCATGCGTTCCGTGAAGAAAAATTAGAAAATGGGGAAAGTAGAGTGGTATTAAAAATCCCTGCACATTTAGCACCTATAAAAGCAGCTATTCTTCCTTTAACTAAGAAAGATGGAATGCCTGAAAAAGCAAGAGAGATAATGAAGTCTCTTCAAATAGATTTCAACTGCCAATATGAAGAAAAGGATTCTATCGGGAAAAGATACAGAAGACAAGATGCGATTGGAACTGCATTCTGTATTACAGTTGACCATCAAACTTTAGAAGATAATACAGTTACAATTAGAGATAGAGACACTATGGAGCAAGAAAGAGTTTCAGTTGCGAAACTACATTCAATTATTGCTGAAAAAGTAAATATTGCTAAATATCTAGTTTAGTTTGAACCTTCAGTAGTCACTGAAATTTTATCGAAAGCAGCATCAATAGGAGGTAATACCTTCTCTACTTCTACCGTTACTTTTTGTACTTTATGTAAAGGTAAAATTGCATCTACAATTCTCTTTGCAGGATGTTCTATCATATTCGAACGAATGGTCATTTGCTGTTTTACAATTTCTATGATTTTCACATAGTCCACCGTATCGTTCAAATCATCTGTTTTTTCAACTTCAGTTGTGTCCGCTTCCACCCAAACATTTACAATAAAGTGTCCACCTAATACTGCTTCTTCAGGTAAATGACCATGATGAGCAAAAACTCTAATTCCTTCTGCTGTAATTAATCCCATTAGTTGATTTTTTCTAAAGCGGTGTCCATTCTTTTAATTGTTTCTTCTTTTCCTAAAAGTGATGCAATATCAAATAAAGAAGGTCCCATTCCAAGTCCTGTTAAAGAAACTCTAAAAGCAGGTAATAATTTACCCATTCCTAGTTCGTTTTC
>Ga0209335_10004596_pt1 | contig 13032 bp, 15 predicted proteins | sample COG_09_FD_184753 | JGI IMG/M metagenome (GOLD analysis project Ga0209335, IMG submission 184753) | Pelagic Microbial community sample from North Sea - COGITO 998_met_09 (SPAdes) (version 2) | ecosystem: Environmental > Aquatic > Marine > Neritic zone/Coastal water | place: Helgoland, sampling...
CATGCACCATTTAGGTGCACTAGAATTTTTTTACCAGTGCTTATGAAACATGACTATAGCAGCCTAAATTAGCTTTTTATTGACGGATCTGGGTTTAATGATTCTATTCAACAATTATGCAATCAGCGCTGGTTTTGCCAGATTGAGCTATGTATTTTTTGCAAAATTCCTCAGCTCTAATTTGGTTAAAAAAATCACCTACTTGTAGGCGATAAAAAACTCCTCTTTTACCAAGGTCGACTTTATTTACATAATAATTGAGGCCAAAAAATAAATTTGTATATAATCGATTTAACTTTTTCCAACTTATATCGGCCGATTCTTTGGATGTTAAAGCGGCAATTTGCACTCTTATTTTTCTCCTATTTTTTCTTGACAGATCTTTCAATTCTCGCGATTCAAAAACATTATTAACCTGCTTTTTAGCACCATCTTCTTGATCAAAGATAATGATTTGATCATTATTTTTTATATCTAAGGGTTTTTTGATTTCTTTTTTAGGGGCCTTTTTATTGTATTCTTTAATAGAATTATTATCGCTCTTTTGTATTGGGGGCGGCTTTTTTGGCTCGGGATTGCTGATTATTGTATCTGTCTTTTCTTGATTTTTGTTATTTTCAAAGATGTCGCTATATACCATTTGATCAAAAGTTTTTTTGGGCTTTTGATATTTTGCAAAAATCTTAATGGGGTCAGAAGGTGCTTTTATTATTGTGATTTCATTATCATTTTTCTTATAAAAATAGCTATATGACAATATTGTGATATATATAAAACAGCTCAGTGATATGAATACCACTGATAATAAAAAGAGTTTTTTTATCAGTCTGGATAGTCTAATATTATTATTTTTTTTATAACCAAAATCTTCCATTACCTCATTTCTTCAACAGCCTTTATACCAAAAATATCCAAGGCATTTGCTATGACATTTTTTACAGATAAAATTAAAAATATTCTGGCGCAAGTTAAATTAGGGTTGTTAGCAATAATAAATTTCATATTTTTATCTTCACTACCCTTGTGCCATAAAGCATGAAGCGTTGCTGCTAAATCTTGTAAATAAAAAGCAATTCGATGAGGTTCAAAATTTTTTACAGACATTTCTATAGTTCTGGGAAAATTTATCACTTTTAGCATAAGTTCAAGCTCGCTTTCATCTTTTAGAAGCTTCATAACATCTATTGTTTTATCACTTTGTGCTTGATTAATTTTTTGATATAATTCGGCATTATCATTTTTTAAGTTGCGCAAAACAGAGCAGCATCGAGCATGAGCATATTGCACATAAAATATTGGATTATCTTTTGATTGCTCAATTGCCTTGGCTAAATCAAAGTCAAAAGGGGCATCATTTTTGCGCGTCAACATTATAAAGCGCAAAACATCAGCGCCAATCTCTTCTATAACTTGTTTTGCAGTAACAAAATTTCCAGCTCTTTTCGACATTTTTAATGGCTCGCCATCCTTAACAAATTTTACTAGCTGACATAGTATAATTTTCATTTCCACTTGATCGTCACTCAAAACTTTGGTTGCAGCTACGAGTCTCTTAACATAGCCCGCATGATCATAGCCCAAAGGCATAATCAATATTTCAGCACCCCGATCTATCTTATCTTTGGTATAAGCAATATCTCCGGCGAAATATGTTGGAGTGTTGTCGGGTTTTAAAATAACGCGATCTTGATCATCGCCAAAATTAGTTGATCTAAATAACGTTTGTTCTTGGTTATTATTTGCTTGAGATCCCTTTTTTGTCATTGGCGCATCAATAACTCCCTTGTAAATCAAATTTTTTTGCTGCAATAGCTCTATAGATTCCGATATTTTATTTTTATCATGCAAATTGATTTTTTCTGAAAAATAACTATCATGCTTTATACCTAAAGATAGCAGATCTTTTTTAATTAGCTCAATCATGGCATTTATTACAAAATCTCTTATTTCTTGCAGGGCTAAGTTTTTAGATATATTTTGTAATTTTAAACCAAACTTTTCTTTTATATCCTTACCTATTTCAATGAGATATTCCCCGGGATATAATCCATCACCGATTTCTATTTTATTTCCACAAGATTCAAGATATCTTAAATAGGCTGATTCCAACAAAACATCAATTTGTGCGCCAGCATCATTTATATAATATTCACGCAAAACATCATAACCGGTTTTTGTAAGTAAATTCCCCAAAACATCGCCATAAATTGCTCCGCGAGTATGCCCTATGTGAATTGGCCCCGTTGGATTTGGTGACGCATATTCAAGGTTAACTTTTTTATTATTACCTAAATTATCAAAAGTAATTTTGTCTTGGCTTGCTATGCTAGCTATTACGCTATGTAGTAATTCTTTCTTGATTTTGATGTTGATAAATCCAGGTCCTGCAATATCAGCTTTATCTATATGGCTCTTTGATAAATTATCAATTATTGCAGCTGCTAAAGCTCTAGGGTTCTTGATGCTACTATTAAGACAAGCTTTTATCATAACCATTGCAGCGTTGCAAGCCAAATCTCCATGAGCAGGATTTTTCGTGGGCTCAACTACAATATTTTCTAGCAATTTTCGCTCAAAAACAATATTATGATTTTTGGCGACTTCGTTAAATGCAGCAATAAATTGCTCTTTAAATATATTGAATATATTAATCATAAAAGTTTTAATCTGCGTTAAATATAAAAAATAAAAATTACACAACATGAATTCCAAGTCAATTGACTATTCTAGTACTAAATATTTAGCCAAAAGAGTCACCAAAGAATATGTTTTTCCTTATTGGCGCACTTTTCTTGTATCATCCATTTTGATGATTGTGATAGCGGCCACCACATCTCTTCATGCTTGGCTAGTGAAGCCAGCACTAGATTCGGTTTTTATGGATAAAAAATCAGACGCTTTAATTATAATACCTCTTGCTGTATTGATGGTCACCATAGTAAAGGGCTTTGCCACATATTTTCAGCTTCTAACCATGAATATAATGACTCTGCGCATTACCTCAGCTATGAGGCTCAAGATTTATTCTCATTTTATTAAATCAGATATTTCTGATCTCAATAAGAATTCTTCTGGAAATATGATGGCTAGCATATTGCAAGAGGTCGGTCGTGTCGTTGGCATGATAAACACGGCAATAAATGGTTTTATTAAACAGCTCATAACTCTTATTGGATTGGTAGGAGTTATGTTTTATCAAAGTGTTGAACTATCTTTAGTGGCTTTTGTCGGATTTCCATTGGCTGCTTATCCCATATATAAAATTGGTAAAAAATTGCGCAATTTATCATATAAAGATCAAGAGTTAGCTGGAAAATTTAACAGCCATATGAGTGATACTTTGCAATATTCAAAATTAGTTAAATCCTATGATTGCGAGGATTTTGAAATAAATCGCATGGGCAAAATAATTGATGGTGCTTTTGCTATGGGTAAAAAGATTTCGCGTATTTCATTAATTTCCTCTCCTTTTGTTGAAACTTTGGGAGGTGTTGGTGTGGCCCTAGTTATCTGGTATGGTGGCATGCAAGTGGTTAATGGTGAGACAACGCCGGGTGCGTTTTTTTCATTTTTTACAGCCATGCTTATGGCTTATAGACCATTAAAATCAGTTTCAGGAATGAATTCGGGAGTGCAGCTTGGTCTTGCATCTGCCACTAGACTTTATACTATGCTCGACAAAAAGCCAACTATAGTCGATGGGCCAAATTCTACCAAAATTGATAATAAAAAAGTTCAAGGAAATATAGAGTTTGAAAATGTTTGTTTTAGCTATGTCGATGATAAGACAGCTCTTAATAAGATAAACCTCAGTATACCCGCAGGTAAAACAACCGCTTTAGTAGGTCACTCAGGTGGTGGAAAATCTACTATCATGAGTATGATTCTGCGCTTTTACGATCCATCATCTGGATCTATAAAGCTCGATAATAGGGATATAAGAGATATTACAGTTAGTTCACTACGCAGATCAATGTCGGTGGTAAATCAAGAAGTCATGCTTTTTGATGACACTGTAATGGAAAATATTCGTTACGGCAAAGAAGATGCAACTGAAGAGCAGATCATAGAAGCTGCTAAAATGGCAGAAGCTGATCAATTTATTCAAGAATTATCAGAAAAATATCAATCTCAAGTTGGCCAAAATGGCATTAGGCTTTCTGGTGGACAAAGACAAAGAATAGCAATTGCTCGCGCTATATTATATGATGCCCCAATTCTTTTGCTAGACGAGGCAACATCAGCTCTGGATCCAATTTCTGAAAAATTAATTAAAGATGCTTTGGCTAAATTGATGAAAAATAAAACATCTATAGTTATCGCTCACAGATTATCAACAGTTATGCATGCTGATAAAATTGTAGTTATATCTAATGGCAAGATCATGGAGGAGGGAACGCATGAATCATTACTACAAAAAGATGGCGCCTATGCAAAATTATATCATAAGCAATTTGAAATTAGTAAATAATGAGCAATAAGGAGCAGGGCAAAAAGATATTAAAGGAAAGTAAAAAGAAAAAACTATCATTAGCATTGCGCAAAAACTTAATGAGAAGAAAGCAAATTCATCTAGATAAAAAAAGTGATGATATTGCTTAATGACAATGCTAAAATAAAAGCTAGTTGAAATATTAAATATCAATAAGCTATTATAGCATTGACTATTTTTTAATAATTTTTTTTTGGAAGCAAAAATAGTATAAATTATCATTGTGGCGGGGTAGCTCAGTCGGTAGAGCAGCGGGATCATAATCCGTTGGTCGGGGGTTCAAGTCCCTTTCCCGCTACCAAGAAAGTAGATTTTTATTTAAACCAAGTGGCATATCCTTCTGGCACAAGACTAGATTCAATCAATCCATCCTTAATGTCAGATATAATAAAACAAAGCTTTGCTAAGGAATTAATAAATCTAGTTGAGGCCGGGATTAATAAACATCTCAAATCATCAATTAAATACTCCCCTTTAAAAATAGCCTTTGGCTTATTTAAAAAATCTAATCCCAATACAGTACAGCAAGTTAGAGCGGCTATTATAGAAGATTGCGAAGAGATGTTAAGAAATATTACGGATTATTCAGAAAAAGAGTTTTTATATAATGGTGAATTTACCAAAAAAGGTCAAATGGCGCGAAAAATTGCCTACAATATTGGAATTAACTTACTTAAAAAAGAGTTAAACGTTAGAACAGCGTTTAAGGCTACTCGAAATCAAGAGGTTAGGGAGAGAATATATAGCTATATTTTTCTTAATCTGAGAGAATCAATAGATTTTTTAATCAGCAAAGAAGAGAAGGAGTTTTTATAAAAACTACTCCAGTCTTTCATGCCACTTTAAGCCAGAATCAATCTCCAATTCAATCTTTGTCAAAATATTTTGTTAAGAAAAAATTAATTTATGGATATGGTGCAAGTTGACAATTAAGAGATTTTGGTAGTTGGTGAAAGTTTCTCGCCTTCATATTACTACTAGTATCGAGTAGCACTTATTAAAGTGCTGCTCTTTACAATATTATAGAAGGGGGATTATTACTTTTTATCTTTTGATGCTTCCGCTGCAGCCTTATCAGCGCCTTCTTCAGCTGAATCTTCAGCAGTTGCAGATTTGCCTCTACCAGTTATGCTGCAAACTAAAAAATTACGCTTATTTAAGAATTGAATACCCTCAGGTAACTTTATATCATGAGCCCTAACTTTATCAGCAATATGCATCGAAGAAACGTTGATATTAATTTCCGTTGGAATATCTATTTTTGCTGAACAAGATATATCGGCTCTTCTTAGAGCTACATTTAAGAAGCCACCCCTTTTTAATCCGGGAGATTTTTCTTTTCCTTCAAAGTTAAACTTTGGCTTTGCCCTAGAGTTGTCAGTAGAGTTACACTCGATGAAATCGACCTGAATTGGTCTATCTGTCACTGGATCTACAATAATATCGTGAGCAATAGCTTTAATTTTTTTGCTATCATATTCGAATTCAATTATCGTGGCTGGTAAATTACCTTTAAAATATTCTTTTTCAAAGGCAATTGTATCAACTAAAAGATCAATATTTTTTGGCTTACTATATATAGTAACCAAAATATTTCCTGCTTTTCTTGCATTCTTTGCAGCCTTGCTGCCGAACTCTACTCTTTGCTGAGCTTTAAAAACTAATGACATTGCTTATAAATGTTTATAACTATAATAAAAAAGAAATCAAAATAAGATAAAATTAACAAAAATCAAGGCTTATTAAGGTTCGTTGAGTTATAGTTTTTTTAATTCCTTAAAAACTTCTTCAACATGACCTTTTACCTTCACAGATTTCCAGATTTTGGTGATTTTACCAATCTTATTAATCAAAAATGTGCTACGATCAATTCCGGTATATTTTTTACCAAACATTGCTTTTTCTTTCAAAACACAGTAGCTTTGACATATTTCGGTGCTCTCGTCAGCCAATAAATCAAATTGAAGATCGTATTTTTCGATAAATTTATTATGAGATTTCATGCTATCTTTTGAAATGCCAATAATAACGCAATCAAGATCGCTAAAATCTTTAATTTTGCTGTTAAAATCTTGAGCCTCAATGGTGCACCCCGGAGTATCATCTTTTGGATAAAAATAAAGAATAACATTTTTGCCCTTCAGGTCTGAAAGCTTGATTTTGCCGCTTGTTGATTCAGCAACAAAATTTGGCGCATTATCACCAACTTCTATTGTTTTTATTGCATTATCCATTGTTGGTTTCTTGAATTGTTTTTATTGTAGCGATAACCTCATTAAATCTCGATTGGCTGCATAAACCTAAAAGCACAACATCTCTAGGTTTAATTTCGGCCATATTCCAATGAGTTTTATCTCTAATAGAATCAATCATTTTATCAGTTGTGCCGATAAGTTTTTTGATCTGGCCGTTAGTTATTTGTGGATAATATTTCAACAAAAAAGAAATACCATCAGGCTTGTCTTGGCGACGAGCAATTGGTGTGTATTTTGAAATTTTGGCTTTTGTTTTTGATATAGAAGAGCGATTAATGTGTAAAACAGCATGAGGATCGGCCTCGCATTTTGCAATTTCTTCTTTGAGCAATTGTCCAGAAATTATTGGATTTTGACCAGTAACATTCGAAGCTACATCGCCATCTGCAATGCCTTGGACTTCTAGCTCATGCAAGCCGCAGAAGTTAGAAATTTGTCTGAATGTTAAAGAGGTATTGTCTACCAGCCAAACTGCGGTGGCTTTTCTCATTAATGGTAGTTCTTGAGACATAGTTTGTTGAAAATTATTAATCATAAGTACTACAATATAATCAATTAGCAAATTTAAAAGCAAGCATGTTATTATTATTATCTCCAGCCAAATCTTTAGATCTTAGTTCAAAAATAAATTGTACTAGATCATCATTGCCAATTTTTCAAAAAAAGGCTAGTGACTTAGCTCAAATTTTAAAAAAACTATCAACTCAAGATTTACAAAATCTTTTTGGTATTAGCGAAAAATTATCCCAATTAAATTATGATAGATATCAAAATTTTATTGATGATTATAATGGCAAAAACTCGCGCCAAGCTATTCTATGTTTTAACGGCGATGTTTACAGTCGCATTGAAACTGATAAATTTAATGAAAAAGATTTTGATTTTGCCCAAGACCATATTATGATTTTATCTGGACTTTATGGACTTCTAAGGCCTCTTGATCTTATGCAGCCCTATCGTCTAGAGATGGGAACAAGGCTATCCAAAAATAAAACATTGCAACAACACAATATTAAGGATTTATATGATTTTTGGCAAAATAGCGTTGCTCAGATTCTTAATCAAGGTCAAGGCGATATTATTAATTTAGCTTCAAATGAGTATTTTTCAGTTGTAAATCCAAGCTTAATTAAAAAAAATATTATCGATATTGCCTTTAAAGATAAAAAAAATGGTGTGCTAAAAATTATTGGAATTAATGCAAAAAGGGCTCGAGGTGCAATGGCAAATTTTGTCATTAAAAATAAAATCACTCAATCACAAGATTTAAAAAAATTTAATGAAGATGGCTATCAATTTGCCAATGAATTATCTGGTGATAATAATTGGGTTTTTGTTAGATAGATGAATTATCAGCAATTTAATCATCGCAAATTTAACATTCATTATTTTCAAGAGATAGGCAGCACCAACTCACATCTATTACAAAAAGCGCAAATCAATCAAGCCAACGAGTTTGATGTGATAGTTTCTGACATTCAAACTAAGGGGCGCGGTCGTAAAAATCGTCAATGGCAATCATATAAAGATAATTTGCATTTTTCATTTTTAGTAAAGCCAACAATAAATATTGATAAAATTTCTCAACTATCTTTGCTTTGTGCCGTGGCCTTAGGAAAATCTCTCGAAGAAGTTTTTATGCAAAGCAATATTAAGGCGAAAATTAATTATAAATGGCCCAATGATTTGCTGATAGATGGAAAAAAAATAGCGGGTATTCTGCTTGAAAGCTCAATTTCACAAAGCAAATGTCAATTTATAGCAATAGGAATCGGCTTTAATATTGCCAAAAACCCTCAATCAAGCATCTTTGCTTCGACTAATTTAAAAGCCTTGGGATTGGAAGTTGATAAAATTAATTTTTTAAAGAGCTTTCTTGAACACTTTGAAAGCCTATATCAATCTTGGCTTAATTTTGGTTTTGAAAATATCAAAAAAATATGGCTAAAAAAAGCTTTCAAGCTTAATCAAGAACTAGAATTATCAATTGATGACAAGAAAACAAAAGGAATATTTATCGGCCTTGACGAATTGGGAAATCTACTCCTAGATCAAAAAGGACAAAATATTCAAACCATTAATTACGCAGAGATTTTATAATAATGTTTGGACAAAATAAAATATTAAAGCCACAAAATCATTGTGGCAACAAGCTTGATATTCAAGAAATATTTTTTACGTTACAAGGCGAAGGCCCCAATGTCGGCATGCCAGCTATTTTTATTAGACTTGGCGGTTGCAACTTGGCTTGTAGTTTTTGTGATACAGAATTTGACTCATATAAAGAGCTCAACTTAGCACAAATTTTAGGCCAAGTAAAAGATATTTTATCTCAATATCCCAAAACATCTCTAGCGGTTATTACAGGAGGCGAGCCAATGCGTCAGCCAATTGAAAAACTATGCCAAGAGTTACAAAATATAGGTTTATTAGTGCAAATTGAAACTAACGGCACTATTTTTCGTAATTTGCCAGAGCAAACACAAATAATTTGTTCACCCAAAATATCAAATAATCAATATTATAAAATCAGAGAAGATTTATTGCCCAAAATAACCGCTTTCAAATTTATTATATCAAAAGATAAGCCATATAATAAAATTTCTGAGATTGGACAATCAAAATTTGCAACTCCAATTTATCTGCAGCCAATGGATGAATATAACGAGAATAAGAATAAGAAAAATCTACAGCTTGCCATTGATTTATGCAAAAATAACGGATATTTTTTATCAATACAAACTCATAAAACTATCGGCTTACCTTAAATATAGGGCTCAGCGTAAAATCAAAAATACAAAATTAAAAAACTTTAATTTAAATAAATTATGAAATATCAAAATCTCGGCCTAACTGACTTAAAAGTAAGTAAAATATGCCTAGGCACCATGACTTGGGGTTGTCAAAATAACCAAGACGAAGCTTTTGAGCAAATGGATTATGCTTTATCTAAAGGCGTTAATTTTTGGGATACGGCTGAAATGTATGCTATTCCACCAACTCCTCAAACCTATGGCACAACTGAAGTGATGATAGGTAATTGGTTTGAAAAATCAAAAAAAAGAAATGAAGTTATATTGGCCACAAAATTTTCGCCCCTACCATGGGCTAGAAATGAAAAAGTTCCAGAAACTAACAAAGCAAATATTGTTGAAGCAGTTGATCAAAGTTTAAAGAGATTAAAAACTGATTATATCGATTTATACCAATTACACTGGCCAACCAATAGAGCCAATTATCATTTTGCTAATTGGTGGGATTTTGAAAAATCTTTGCAAAATTTAGAAAAAGATAAAATCATTGAAAATAAAATTGAGATTTTGCAAGTATTTCAACAATTAATTGATCAAGGTAAAATTCGACATATTGGTCTTTCTGATGATTCGTCTTGGGGAATAAAGCAATTTGTTGATTTGTCCGAAAGGCATAATTTGCCAAGAATTTCTTCAATTCAAAATGAATATAGCTTATTGCGTCGCAGAGATGAATATGATGTTGCTGAAACTTGTGCCTTAGAAGGAGTTTCTTATTTGCCATGGTCGCCATTGGCAATGGGAGTTTTGAGCGGCAAATATGTTGATCGTCACTTTCCAGATTTTCCTAAAAATTCTCGCTTTTCAAAGGAAGTTATGAATGATGGTTGGGATCGATATAAAACAAGAGTAGAGTTAAATACCAATAATGCGGTTAAAAAATATTTAGAAATTGCTAAAAAATATAATCTAGATCCTTGCCAAATGGCAATAGCCTTCACTCTGAGCAAAAAATGGGTAACCAGCACGATAATCGGAGCCACAACAATGCCGCAACTCAAGACTGATATTGCTGCTATTGGTATTGAGATTAGCCAAGAATGCTTAAAGGAAATTAATGAAGTTTATCAGCAATATCCAGTGCCATTTTAGATAAATTGATTATACCAATTCCCATCTTTAATGCTACATTTAACCTTCTTATTTTTGGTTTAAATTTTATCCTCAAAACTAATTTTATTAAATGTAGCATTAAAGATTGGAATTGGTATTAAAGACCTTTGCAAAACTGAAATTACAAGTAAAGCAGCCTGCTTTTTGGTTAATTTTATCTAAAAACTATCTCAAAAATCAAACTACTTCACTTACGCAAAGGTCTTATTATTAAAAATTAAAAGAGTAGTTGGCGTATAGAGTTTCAAATTTGGCAAAATTCATTAATTTATCATTATCAACTCCACCTCCGAATTTTCTATAGCCCAGCCCTAAGGAATTTTTATTATTTATTTTATATCTAATCTCAGCGTTAACATCGTAAGCATAGCCTTGCCCAAAACCTGCGGCATCAATATGCGAAAATAATGATATTTTTTTACTCATAAAATATTCAGCCCCAAGACCAAGCAGTGGCACTATGCCAATATTTGAATAAGAATCAGATAAGCCATCTTGAGAAACTCTAATTTTAGCATCTCTAACTTTTAAAACTCCACCAATCCAGTATTTGAAGCTGTCTTTATATGATAACTCTTTAAAATAACCAATCCGATATGAATTGAATTCGTAATCCACTTTTGTATTTTTGTTACTACTAAATATGGTATTATCAAACTTAAATATCTTGTTAGATTCGAAGCTATAATCAGTTGCAAAAGGAGCGTAAAGAAAATATAAAAATGTGTCATTTTTTAGGTTTAACCTCCCCTTGAGACGATAGGAATTAAGATATTTTTTATCTGGTAAATTTATTTCGTTGGAGCTTTGGTTGGGAAGGCTAAAATTATTATCTAAAGTTTTTGACCTGCCTATTTCAAGATTTATTTGACCCTTATCTTTTAAGTCAAAACCTAAGGCAAAGCCCGAAGAAATTGATGAGAAATAAATAATGATAAATAGAAAAAAATTTTTCATATATTTTATTTAATTAGCTTAAAAATATAAAGATTAAATATGGAATTGGTATTGCGCCATTTTTAAAATGAAGTAAGTGCACAGGTTAATAACCTTCTTATTTTTGAGATAGTTTTTAAAAGACCTCTGCAAATCAACGAATTTTGGTCATTTTGTGTTTTTTATTTTAAATGAATTCTTTATTTATAAGGCTTAAGGAGCAAACATTTTTGCCCCTAGGGGCAAAAATGTTTTATAAGGATTTTGGTATAATAATATCACTGGCGCAAATTTTCACTCCCATGCTACTAATTTTATCAAAGCAATATTTGCTTTTTATAGTCCACGCTAGCAGCTCTTTGCCCCTCATATCTTTTATTAGATCTTTATTAATCAACTCATATTGAATCGAAAGGTGATTGATATTCTCATTTTTTATCAAACTTTTTAATTGTTGATATTTGTTTTTATCTTGAAAAATAGCAGTTATTTTTAGTTTTTTATCGATTAATCTTCGAGCTTGGTAAAAAACTTCTTTGGCAAAATTATAATTATCTATGTAAGGCGCAAAATAGAATCTATCTAAATCTATTTTAGATAAAATAATGTCCTGCCTCACTCTTGAAATAGCTGCGATGTAGTTTTGGGAGTTTAAATTTTTAAAATCCAACCAATAGTAAAAATCATTATGAAATTGTAAAAAATCGGCTAATCGTGGTAGATTTTTTATCTGCTTATGACTTGGATGATCGTGAACAACTACAAATTCCCCATCAATAAACCATAGATCAAACTCTACGCCATCAAATTTCATTTCATGAGCTTTTTTTAAAGCTAATATTGAATTTTCCGGACAATGTTTTGTAGCAAAACCTCGATGAGCAAAAATCTTTACCATGATTTTACAAAGATGAATTTTAGTTTTTCATAAGGTTTCTCTAATTCTATTGACTATTACACTGGTTAATTATCTACCATATTTAGCGACAAAGCTGGCCTTATCAATTATATTAGAATTGATCATAAACCCTGCTTTAGCAGCGCTTGAAAATCTATTGAGCATTATTTTATCAGTTTTTAAAGCGTATAATGTAAAAATATAGCGATGTGGTTTATCGCCTTTTGGAGGACATGGACCGCCGAAGGAATGACTGCCATAATCATTCCTGATTTGAATTATATTATTTTTAAAGCGAAACTCTTCCTTGCCGCCAAAATCTCTTGGCAGATTATCATAATGCTTTGGGATATTCAAAACCACCCAATGCCACCAACCGCTACCCGTTGGAGCATCGGGATCATAGACAGTGAGAGCAAAACTTTTGGTATTTTGTGGAGCATTTTTCCAGCTTAATTGCGGTGAAATATTGTTACCGACGCAGCCAAAACCATTGAAAATATGATCTTTTTTAACAATAGATCC
>Ga0209335_10004600_pt1 | contig 13029 bp, 11 predicted proteins | sample COG_09_FD_184753 | JGI IMG/M metagenome (GOLD analysis project Ga0209335, IMG submission 184753) | Pelagic Microbial community sample from North Sea - COGITO 998_met_09 (SPAdes) (version 2) | ecosystem: Environmental > Aquatic > Marine > Neritic zone/Coastal water | place: Helgoland, sampling...
ACATTCTAACGTTGAAAAAATAATAAAAAATAATAAAAAATATGATGTGGTTATTGCATTAGAGTTATTAGAGCATGTAAAAAATATTAAATATTTTTGTAATCTATTGTCAAAGCTAATTAAGCCAAATGGGTTAATTATAGTATCAACAATAAATAGAAATATATTATCAAAAATGATAGTCATTAAGATGGCTGAAGACTTTTTTAAAAAAATTCCAGCTGGAACGCATAATTACGGAAAATTTATTACGCCAACTGAAATAAAAAACTATTTCAACTTTGAAGGCTTAAATATGTCAAATTTAAAAGGAATGATATGGGACCCAATTAGAAGTTGGAGATTATCTAATAATACTTCTATTAATTATATTGCTACATTAAAAAAAAAATAATTATTTAGTTTCTACCACAGCAGTTTTTGTATTTTTTTCCTGAATCGCATAATGGACAAATTTCATTTCTTCCAATTTTTTTAGATATAATTGGAGTATTTTTATTATTATTATTATTTTCATTTACTGATTCTTTAATTAGAGTTATATTTTCTTCTTTTCTTTCTGGAACTTCTGAAGATACCTCTATATTAAGAAGAATAGTTGTCACTTGGTTCCTTATATTTTGTAGCATTTCTTGGAATAAATTAAAGGCCTCACTTTTATACTCATTAAGGGGGTCTCTTTGTGCGTAAGCTCGTAAACCAATTCCTTGTTTTAACTGATCTAATTGTAATAAATGTTCCTTCCAATTTTGGTCTACTACTTGAAGCATAATTTGCTTTTCAATAGTTTGCATATTTTTGATGCCAAACAATTCAATTTTATTTGAAATTTTATTATCAGCTTCTTTTTTTATAAGATTTTTAAATTCTATTTCTGTCACACCATCATTTTTTGCCCAATTACTGATGGGAAGGTCTAGCCCATATTTTTTGAGTGAGATATTTAATTCTTTTAAATTCCATTGTTCAGCATAGGCTTTTTCAGGTATGTTTATATTTACTAAATCATCAATAATTTCATTTCTCATATCTTTTAATGTTTCTGAAATATTTTCTACTTGCATTAGGTCTTTTCGCTGTTCATAAATTGCTTTTCTTTGGTCATTCATTACATCATCAAAACGTAGAAGATTTTTTCTTATCTCAAAATTTCTACCTTCTACTTTTTCTTGAGCTTTTAGAATAGCTCTATTTACCCATGTATGAATAATGGCCTCTCCTTTTTTTAAGCCTAGCTTAAGTAATACAGTATCTAATTTTTCTGACCCAAATATTCTCATTAAATCATCTTCTAATGATAGAAAAAATTTAGATTCTCCAGGATCTCCCTGTCTTCCAGATCTTCCTCTTAATTGATTATCAGTTCTTCTGCTTTCATGTCGTTCTGTTCCTATTACTAATAAACCACCAGCATTTAAAGATAATTCTTTATTTATTGGAATATCGTTTAATTTACTTGGATTAATTATTTCTATGACATCTTTATTTCCACCTAGTTGTATGTCAGTTCCTCTTCCAGCCATGTTAGTTGCAATTGTCACTGCACCTGTAACTCCAGCTAAAGCAATAATATTAGCCTCTTCTGCATGGTTTCTTGCATTCAAAACATTATGTTTAATCTTTTGTTTTTTTAATAATTTTGATAACATTTCGGACTTTTCTATACTAGTGGTACCAACTAAAACTGGCTGTTTTTTAGCATTTGCTGTCTTAATATTTTCTATAACTGCTTCCCATTTCTCTTCTGCAGTTCTATAAATCTCATCATTTTGATCTATTCTAATCATTTCTTTATGAGTGGGTACAGATATAACTTCTAGATTGTATATTTCCATGAACTCATTGGCTTCAGTTAGGGCAGTTCCTGTCATACCTGCTAACTTAGGATACATTCTAAAATAATTTTGAAACGTTACAGATGCTAAGGTTTGATTTTCATTTTTTATGGCAACATTTTCTTTTGCCTCTAGTGCTTGATGAAGACCATCTGAAAATCTCCTTCCTTCCATCATTCTTCCTGTAAATTCATCAATAATTACTACTTGATTATTATTAACAATATAGTCTTTATCCCTCTCAAATAATTTGTTTGCCTTAATAGCTTGGTTTATATGATGAACCATATTCACATTTTCTGGAGCATATAAATTTTCTCCTTTAAGTAATGATTTATCTTTTAGTATCTTTTCTATATGCTCATTACCTTTTTCAGTGAGGTTAACACTTTTAGTTTTTTCATCTATTTCAATATCTTCTTCTATAAACAGAGGTATTAAAGTATTAATTTTTTTATATAACTCAGAATTGTCTTCAGTTGGACCTGAAATAATTAGTGGAGTTCTAGCTTCATCAATTAAAATTGAATCAACTTCATCTACTATTGCATAACTAAAAGGACGCTGAACCATTTGATCAAATGAGAATTTCATATTATCTCTAAGAAAGTCAAAACCTAGCTCATTATTAGTTGCATAGGTTATATCACAGTTATAGGCTTTTTTTCTTTCTTCATCTTCTAGGTTCGGAATTACACATCCCACAGATAGGCCTAAAAAAGTATAAATTTTTCCCATCCATTCGCTATCTCTTCTTGCTAGATAATCATTTACTGTGACTACATGTACACCTTTTCCTGAAATTGCATTCAGGTAAGCTGATAAAGTTGCAACTAAGGTTTTTCCTTCACCTGTCTTCATTTCAGATATTTTGCCTTGATGTAGAACTATACCTCCGATTATCTGAGCATCATAATGTCTCTGTCCTAAAACTCTCTTAGCGGCTTCTCTTACGGTAGCAAAAGCTTCTGGCAATAATAAATCTAAATTATTATGAGAAGAATATAATTTTTTAAGTTTCAGCGTAGTGTTTCTTAACTCGTCATCTGTAAGTTTTTCTATTTGTGGTTCAAGTTTGTTTACTTCTTCTAATAATAAATTTACTTTTTTTAAAAATCTATCATTCGGAGTACCAAAAAATTTTCTTGCTATATTACTTAGCATATAAAGCTTCCTATATTTATAATTAATTTAAACTTATTTTAAATTTTAGTGCATTTTTATTTGCCATTAGTTTATAAATTAATTAATTATTTTATACTATAATTTAATTTAAAGAAAGATAATAGCTTTACATAAGATGTTAAAAAAATCTCCTCTAGCACCAAAAGCATTTCCTAGCTTGCCTAAAATTAAAGGTATTAGATTATCTTCTATACATTCTGGAATAAGATATAAAGATAAATTAGATTTAAGTTTGATTTCGATGACTAAAGATACAAATGTTGCATGCGTAGTTACAAAATCTCGAGCGCCTTCTGCGCCTGTAATTTGGTGTAAAAAAATAAGAAAAATAGGCAAAGCTAAAGCATTAATAGTCAATTCTGGAAATGCTAATGCGCATACTGGTAGTAAAGGAATGGAGACAGTAAAAAACACCGCAAATTCAGTTGCAAGTCATATAGGTTGTAATGCTAATGAAGTATATGTTTGCTCTACAGGTGTTATAGGGGAACATTTAAATGAAAATATTATTATTAATGCTATTTCTAAATTAAAGAAGAAAAAAGAATCCTCATGGAAAGAAGTAGCAGAATCTATATGTACAACTGACACATTTATTAAAGGAGCAAAATCTAAATTTAATGTAGAGAATAAGAATTTCAATGTTATAGGTATTGCAAAGGGTTCAGGTATGATATTTCCTAATATGGGAACAATGCTGGGATTTATTTTCACTGATTTTCCTTTACCTATTAAAATTCTCAATTTTTTGTTGAAAGAATCTGTAGATAAGTCTTTTAACTCTATAACAGTTGATGGAGATACTTCTACTTCTGATACTTGTCTTTTATTTTCTACGCCTTCTGTTTTTTTTAAAGATAGTATAAAGCAGATTAAAGATAAGAGATTAAAACCTTTTAAGGATGCGCTAGATAAAGTTTTACAAAGTTTAGCTCAACAAATTGTATGTGATGGAGAAGGAGCTAGTAAGTTTATAACTATAAATATTAATTCAGTTAAGTCTCAAAAAAGCGCAAGAAATATAGGGCTTTCCATAGCTAACTCTTCTTTAGTCAAAACAGCAATAGCAGGAGAAGATCCAAATTGGGGTAGAATAATAATGGCTATAGGGAATTCTGACGTTCCTTTCATACAAGATAAAATATCTATAGCTATAAATAAAATAAAAATTACCAAAAAAGGTTCTCTTGTAGCTAATTATAAAGAAGAGCTGGTTGCAAATAAAATGAAAGACAAAAATATAGTGATTGATATAGATATGGGAATAGGTAAGGAAAATTCTACGGTATGGACTTGTGATTTAACTAAAGAATATATTAATATTAATGCTGATTATAGATCATAACGTCATTATTCCTGTGCATTTACCCTCTATTCTAGTGTCAGTATAACGGCTTTTCATTTTAAATATTTTATTACTTAAAGAATATAAAAGTGTTAATGAGCTTTGTTCTCCCGTTTTTTTATCCCATCCACCTGTTCCAATTATAGTGCCTCCATTACCCTTACGAATAGAGAATTTTGCTTTTTTTATTGAATTATTAATTTTAAAATTAATATAGTATTTAGGTATACCGTAAATAAGATGCCATTCTGCATATTCTGCTTTATTATTAGACCAATAAATACCTTTGCAGAATATACTTTTTTTCTCTGCAGAATGTACCACTGTTATTTTAATAAAGGTTATAATTATAATTTGTAAAATAAGAAAAAAATGTTTTTTATTCATTACATATTAATACAAAGTATATTGATCAAAGTATAGTTATATTTCTAGGGTTTTAGTCTATAATATTTAGGCATTATATTATGTAAGGTTAATTAAATATAATAAATATATAAGAATAGATAATTATATGTCTTTGAGATAAAAAATTTTATAGCCTAAGTTTTCCAACCCATAACAAATATAATATTAAATGGCATAGAGAATTTAGGCTGGTTATCATTTGTTCTGACAAGGTATTTCTCTGCCTCTTGAAAAACGGACTTTGGAGTAAAATATTTAGGTCTAGTAGTTAATATATTTTTATCATTAAAAGAGCGTATTTCAATAAATAAATCTCTAATATTTGAATATTGTTTTAAATTTCTTTCCTGGTCTGCCATAGGCATGCTAAAGCCAGCTCTTTGTATTAGGCTTCCTAATGTTTTTATATCACAAAATGGAAAAATTCTTGAATACAGGCCTTTTAATACTTTCTCATCAGCATAAGCTAAACTTTCTGCTAGCGGAGATAAAGTTCCCTCTCCCCAGAAAGTGGCGATAAATAATCCACCTGGCTTAAGAGAATTATATATTTGTTTAAAAGTTCCAGGAAGGTCATTAACGGTATTCAATCCTAAAATACTATAAACTAAGTCTAAGGAATTATTTTTTATTGGAAGATATTCTTCATCACTTTTAAAGCTAACAATATTTTTATTCTTGGGGTTGTTAATAGCAGTTTTATATAAATGTTTTATTAGTTTAGTTTCTTTTATCTTTAAACTTGTATAAATAGATTTAGAGTTTAATTCTAAAACATTTTCAAAATGTAGGTTGGTTTCTTTTAGCCGTATAGCAATCTCAGAAGCAATATTTACATATAATTTATTAGGTTGAATAGTATTTATTTGAGTATTTTTTCTATCAAATATTTGAGGGATTAAAGATTTTATTTTTATTTCCATATTTATTTTTAAAAAGTTGTTTTTATAATATTATGTATATATTATTTTATATCTTACATCTAGGAGTTATTATATGAGTGGTGTTGTAATCTATACTGGACATTTGTGTGGTTATTGTTCTCAAGCTAAAAATTTACTAAAATCAAAAAATATAGATTTTGAAGAAATAAATATTCATGATCAATATGATAAAAAAGAAGAAATGATTAAATTGTCAGGCGGAAGGGTATCTGTGCCGCAAATATTTTGTTATGGAAAACATATAGGCGGTTGTGATGATTTATTTAATATGGAGAGTGCTGGGGAATTAGATAAAGCTCTAAATATAGAAATAGATTAAATGCGAGTAGCATTGATACAAATGACTTCAGTTCCAGATTTAGATGTTAATATTAAAAGTATTTTGAATGGAATAAGAAAAGCAAAAGAATATAAAGCTGATATAGTACTTTTTCCTGAAAATTGCGCATTTATGGGAAGAGGATCTGAAACCTTAGCTACGGCAACAGAAGAATCAAAGCATCCAGCGCTTTTAGCCGCAAGAGAAGCTGCATTGAAATATTCTATATATGTACTATTGGGTTCCATAGCAGTATATCCCTCAAAAAATATTAAAAATAAATTAGCAAACCGTTCTTTATTTATAGACAATTTAGGGAGAATTTGTGGAAGGTATGACAAAATTAATATGTTTGATGCTACTTTATCAGAAAAAGAAAGTTATAAAGAATCTGATAGATATATTGCTGGTTCAGAAATAGTAACAGTAGAAAATGAATTAGGTAAAATTGGTTTAACCATTTGTTATGATATAAGGTTTCCCAAACTTTACTCTAAATTATTAGATAAAGGATGCAATATTATTACTATTCCGTCAGCTTTTACAAAAAATACAGGCAAAGATCATTGGGAAGTATTAATTCGTTCGAGAGCAATAGAAACATGCTCTTGGGTATTAGCTCCTGCACAAATAGGAATCCATTATGAGAAAAGAGAAACATGGGGTCATTCAATGGTTGTAGATCCATGGGGTAAAATATTAGCAGAAGCTAAAAATAATGAAGATATTATATTAGCAGACATTGACATTAATAAATCGGATATAGTTAAAAAAGTATGGGGAAAATTATAATCTCATCTAATTCTTGTATGGATTCTTTGTAAAGCTTTTTTTATAGGTGATTGCGTTATTATCTCTTCATAATTAATAATTTCCATATTATTTTTCTTTGCTAGATTTAATAATTCTTGAGGTTTTAATAGGTATTTAGGATTATTAGGTTTTCCAAAAATAGAGTTTTCTATTGAAAAAGTTTCATACAATAATATGCCCCCTAGTTTAATACTATTAATAATATCTTGAAATATTGGCCTATAAAGATAGTTAGTAACTATCACTACATCAAATGTTTTATATTTAAAGGGCCATGCATTAGAAGCTTCAATATCTATTTGTATAGGATAAATTGATTTAATGGATTTGAAATTTAAAATTTTTTCTTTACTTATTTCTAAGCTAATAACTTTATACCCCTTAGATGCTGCATAAATACTATGCCTTCCACTTCCGCATGCTATATCTAGTAAAGTTAGTCCACAAATAGGACCCTTCAAATTATTAATAACCCAGTTTGAAGGTTTACCAATTTTAAGATTATTATTTATTTTTAAATTTTTATTCATAATATTATATATTATATATATTATCTTCTTTATAAGAATACTAAATAACTTTTTAATTAAGGCGATATATTATTTTAGGTAATTTTTATGATTAAATATGATCTTAAATGCAATTCATTACATACTTTTGAAGGGTGGTTTTCGAGTTCTGGTGATTATGAAAATCAGGCCTTAAAAGGCTTAGTAACCTGCCCGGTTTGTGGTAATGATAAAGTTGAAAGAGCAATAGTAGCACCATCAATTAAAAAATCATCAATTAGAACAGGTTTGAATAAAAAGACAGTGTCTAATCTCAATGAATTAGAGCTTAAAACTAAGCTTAGAACTCTTAATAAAGAAATAGAAAAACAAACTGTTGATGTGGGTGAAAATTTTGCAGAAGAAGCTAGATTAATTTATAAAGGTGAACATAAGGGTAAAGCGATAAGGGGAACCGCAACAAAAAAAGAAGAAAAAAAACTAAATGAAGAAGGGGTCCCATTTATAAAAATTCCTTGGATAAAAGATAATTAAGATCAAATATATATTGAAAGGTTATAAAGGTTTATGAATAAAAATTCATCTAGAACTTTGAAAGAATGGTCAGAATTAGCAAAGAAAGAGCTAAAGGGAAGCGAGAGTGATTCTTTAATATGGAAAACTCCGGAAGGTATAGATATACAGCCAATTTATACAGAAAATGATCTAGAAGGACTTCCTCATTTAGGTGGAATGCCAGGAATAGAACCTTTTTTAAGAGGACCTAAAGCTACAATGTATGCCGGTAGGCCATGGACCGTTAGACAGTATGCTGGTTTTTCCACAGCAAAAGCATCAAATGCATTCTATAAACGTAATCTAGCAGCAGGACAGATGGGGTTATCTGTAGCATTTGATTTAGCAACACATAGAGGGTACGATAGCGATCATCCCAGAGTTTCTGGAGATGTTGGAATGTCAGGAGTAGCTATCGATTCCGTAGAGGATATGAAGCTATTATTTGATGAAATTCCATTAGATAAAATGTCAGTATCAATGACAATGAATGGAGCTGTTCTTCCAGTATTAGCAAATTTTATTGTAGCGGCAGAAGAGCAGGGTGTAGAAGAAAAAAAACTAAGAGGAACAATTCAAAATGATATTTTAAAAGAATTTATGGTTAGAAACACATATATTTATCCGCCAGCTCCCTCAATGAGGATTGTGTCTGATATTATAGGGTATACAGCAGAAAAAATGCCTTTATTTAATTCTATTTCTATTAGTGGTTATCATATGCAAGAAGCTGGTGCCAACCAAGCCCAAGAATTAGCTTTTACAATTGCAGATGGTTTAGAATACGTACGAGCAGCCTTAAATAATGGCTTAAAAGTAGATGATTTTGCTCCTAGGTTGTCATTCTTCTTTGCAATTGGAATGAACTTTTTTATGGAAATTGCAAAATTAAGAGCTGCAAGGTGGTTATGGGCCACATTAATGAAAAAGCATTTTAATCCTATAAATGAAAAATCTATGATGTTAAGAACGCACTGTCAAACATCAGGAGTATCTTTAACAGAGCAAGATCCTTATAATAATATTGTTAGAACTACAGTTGAGGCTATGGCCGCAGTTCTAGGAGGTACTCAATCTCTTCATACAAATGCATTTGATGAAGCAGTTGCTTTACCAACAGAATTTTCTGCGAGAATTGCTAGAAATACACAGCTAATTTTAAAAGAAGAAACTGGTATCACTAAGTCTATTGATCCTCTAGCTGGCTCTTATTATATAGAAGCTTTAACTGGTAGGCTTATAGCTTCTGCAGAAAAAATTATTAATAATATTGAAGAATTAGGAGGAATGACCAAGGCAGTTGAAAAAGGAATACCTAAACAAATGATTGAAGAATCTGCGGCCAAAAGACAAGCATCTGTTGACTCTAAAGAGTCTATAGTAGTTGGAGTTAACAAGTATGAATCTGTATCAGATTCTAAATTTGATGTTTTAAAAGTCAATAATGGAGATGTAAGAGAGCAACAAATTAAAAACTTAAAAAAATTACGTAAAAATAGAGATGAGACAGAAGTAAAGCAGGCTTTAAATAATTTGATCAGTGGAGCTAAAAGTAAATCAGAAAACTTACTAGACTTAAGTATAAAAGCTTCTCGTAAAAGAGCAACAGTAGGAGAAATTTCTGATGCTTTAGAGAAAGTTTTTAGCCGCCATAAAGCTAATTATAAAGGAGTAAAGGGCATTTATGGGGCAGAGCTTAGTAATAATGAGAACTTTATTTATGTAAAACAAGCTATTTCTGATTTTCTAACAAAAAAAATGAGAAAACCTCGCATTCTTATAGTTAAATTAGGACAGGATGGACATGATAGAGGCGCAAATGTTGTTGCTAGTGCTTATGAAGACCTTGGGTTTGATGTTAAGGTTGGTCCCTTATTTCAAACACCGCAAGAATCATCTGATATGGTAAAATCCTATAAGCCAGATGTCGTTGGTGCTTCAAGCTTAGCCGGGGGTCATCTTACTTTAATTCCTGAAATGATTAAAAGTATTAGAAAAAATGGGCATGAGAATGTTTTAATCATAGCGGGAGGAGTTATCCCTCATGAAGACTATGCTGAACTAGAGCACGCAGGAGTGGATGCTATCTTTGGTCCAGGAACAAATATTACAGATGCGGCAAGAAGAGTTTTAGGATTAATTGAACAAAGACCAATCAAAAATTAACTATTATATAAAAGATTTCTTGACTGATATGCTATTCAGTTTTATTAAATCATAGAATATTAAGTAAAGGATTAATTTATGTCTAGAGTATGTGAGCTTACAGGTAAAAAAGTTATGACTGGTAATAACGTAAGTCATGCTAAAAATAGAACAAGAAGACGTTTCCTTCCTAATTTACAAAATTCTTCATTGTTTAGTGAAATTCTTAACAAAGCAGTCAAATTTAGAGTTTCTTCAAGTGCGTTAAGGACAGTAGAAAAAAAAGGTGGAATTGATAAATTTCTTGCTGATGCTTTTGAGAAAGACTTATCTGCTTCAGCTATTTATTATAAAAAATTAATAAAAAGAAAAGAAACTACCAAAGCATAACTTTATTTTTTCTTAATTTTTTTATCAAATAAGATAGCTAGCTGATTAGTAATAGCTCCTCCTAATTGATCAACCTCTATAATTGTTAATGCCTGATTATAATAGCGTGTGACATCGTGTCCAATACCTATTGCTAATAATTCTATATTTGGATTTAATTCTGTTTTTTTGATTACTTGTCTTAAATGTTTATCTAAGTAACTCCCGGAGTTAGTACTTAAAGTAGAATCATCTACGGGTGCACCATCTGATATTACCATTAATATTTTTCTTTTTTCAGACCTTTTAGTTAGCCTCTCAGTTGCCCACGCAATAGCTTCTCCATCTATATTTTCTTTTAAAATTCCTTCTCTTAACATGAGTCCTAAATTTGTTTTAGATCTTCTCCATGGATTGTTTGCACTTTTATATATTATATGCCTTATTTCATTTAGTCTTCCAGGGTTAGCAGGACGTCCATTTTTTATCCATTCATCTCTAGCTTTTCCGCCTTTCCAAGAGCGAGTAGTAAACCCTAAAATTTCTACTTTTACTCCACACCTTTCAAGTGTTCTTGCAAGTATATCTGCACTAAGTGCGGCAACAGTAATAGGTCTGCCCCTCATTGAACCTGAGTTATCTATTAGTAAAGTAACTATTGTGTCTTTAAATTCTGATTCTATTTCTTTTTTATATGATAATGATTGAAGAGGATTAATTATTATTCTAGGTAATCTAGAAGCGTCCAAAACACCTTCTTCCAAATTAAATTCCCACCATCTATTTTGTTGTGCCATTAACTTTCTTTGTAATCTATTAGCTAATTGAGAAATTATATTATCCATATTTTCGATTTGTTTATCTAGATTTCCTCTTAATCTTAATAACTCATCTTGATCACATAAATCTTGTGCATGGACTATTTCGTCAAATTTTTGTGAATATACATTGTATTTAAAATCATTTTTGTCTTCTGCAGGAGGTGAATAAAAAGGGTTAGCATCTTTACTATTCTCTGATTCTGAATTTTCATCTTCTATAATATCAGTATCTGTATCTTCTTGCTCTGAAGATAAGTTTTCTTCAGTTTCAGATTCTTGTTCACTTATATCTTGGTTTTCTTCATTATTATTTTTCTCTTGCTCATCTTCTTGGTTATCAGAATCATCATCACTATCATCCTTATTATCCTGTTCAATATCTGCCTCAGCTTGAATAGATTGAAGCTCTTTAGATAATTTTAGAGAAATAGTAGAGAAATCTTTTTGTTTAAATATATTATATTTTAATTCCTCTATACTTTTTTTAATTACTGGCTCTAAATCTTTTCTCCATGTATTTGTAATTTCTAACAAATCTTTTGATAGTGTCTTATCAGTTAGTTTTTCTTGAATTATAAGTTTTGCAGCATCTTCAATTGAGACTTCATTGCGATTTATTAGTTTGTTAACTTTGTTATTTTTATATTTAGATTCCATATTTTTATCTAAATTAGATTTAATGCCATTATATTCTATAATTCCTAAAGATTCGTATCTAGCATCCTCAATTGAATCAAAAATATTTTTTGCTACTTTAGATTTAGGCTTTAAAGTTGCATGGGTTTTTTTGTCATGGTACTTAAATTTTAGTGCAATACTATCTGCAATCCCTCTAATTTCTTTTTTTTCTAACTCTTCAAGTTTAATACTAGGCAATGGAAGTGTCACAGAGTTAGAATCTATAGCTGTATCTGCTCCAAAATTGATATCAATATCTTTTTTTTTAGATATAGCTCTTAAAGTAGAAGATATAGCTTTTTTAAAATCATTAACTTGATCTTTTTTATTAGACATTATTTAGATTCTATTATTATTTTGTTTTCTATAATTGCAGATAGCCATTCTTCAGGCAATAAGTTACCAAAACACCTTTGGTAATATTCACTTAAAGTATTTCTTTCAGTTTCATCACATTTGTTTAAAAAAGAAACTTTAAATGCATAAGAAATATCTTTAAATATTATGCTGTTTTCTGCCCAAGATATAACTGTCCTTGGAGACATTAACGTAGAAAGATCACCATTCTTAAAACCATTTCTTGTGAGGTTTGCTAGTTTGACCATATTATTAACTTTTTCTTTATTTAAAAATTTTTCATTCATGCCAAAAATTTTAGAAAATATAATATTTGATTCAATGTCTTCTGCTAGATAATTAAGAGAAGTTAATACATTCCACCTGTCCATTTGTCCTTGATTTATTTGCTGAGTCCCGTGATATAATCCTGTTGTATCTCCTAATCCAATTGTATTAGATGTACCAAATAGCCTAAAATATTTATGAGGCTTAATAACTTTACTTTGATCTAATAATGTTAACTTTCCGTCTGCTTCTAATATTCTTTGTATTACAAACATTACATCTGGTCGCCCTGCGTCGTACTCATCAAATACTAATGCTGTCGATGATTGTATAGCCCAAGGAAGTATTCCTTCTTTAAAAGTAGTAATTTGCTTTCCATCCTCTAAAACTATAGCATCTTTTCCTATTAAATCTATTCTACTAATGTGACTATCTAAATTAATTCTAACGCATCTCCAGTTTAATCTTGCGGCTATTTG
>Ga0209335_10004601_pt1 | contig 13028 bp, 12 predicted proteins | sample COG_09_FD_184753 | JGI IMG/M metagenome (GOLD analysis project Ga0209335, IMG submission 184753) | Pelagic Microbial community sample from North Sea - COGITO 998_met_09 (SPAdes) (version 2) | ecosystem: Environmental > Aquatic > Marine > Neritic zone/Coastal water | place: Helgoland, sampling...
CAATAAATACCGCTACAATAATTAATAAAAGAGAAGAAAAAACTAAAAGAGTAATTATTGATGAACTTGAGGATCAGTTTTTTGCATTAAATAAATTTAACATAATTAAATATGCCAATCCAAGTGCATTAAAAAGATTTGGAGGTAATTTAATTGATAAAAACATATCTTCTATAATTCGAAAACCAGAATTAATAGAAAATATTGAAAAAGCTATCGTTGAAAATAAAACAAAAAATATCGACATTGAAATAGACCTCCCATCATATCAATTTTATAAAATTTATATTATTCCTGGCCCAACTCATTTATTTACCGAGCCAGATTCTGTTGTGTTATTTTTAAAAGACTTTACTGAAATTACAAAAGCACAAAAATTTAAAACTGATTTTGTAGCCAATGTAAGCCACGAATTAAGAACGCCCTTGATGGCAATCAAAGGATCTTTAGAAACAATTGAAGGCCCAGCGTCAGAAGATGATAAAGCAAAAAAAAAATTTATGAAAATAATGAATGATCAATCAAATAGAATGGAAAATTTAATTAATGATCTTTTAATACTCACAAGAATTGAATTAGAAGAACACATAAGGCCAAACTCTTTAGTTGATATAAATGATCTTTTCAAAACAATCATCAGTAATTTTGAGATTGTTTTAAAAAAAAAGAAATTAAATATTAATTTATCTCTCGCAAATCCAACAATTGTTATTGGAGATGAAAAAAAATTACAAACTGTTTTTTCTAATCTTTTAGATAATGCAATTAAGTATTCAAAGGAAAATAAGTCTATTTTTATATCAAGTGAAATTAGTGATGGTAAATTGTTAGAAAAAAATTTTATGATCAGTGTTAAAGACGAAGGTGTTGGCATTCCTCAAAGATATATTTCTAGAATTACAGAAAGATTTTTTAGAGTAGATCTTGAACAAAGTAATAAGGTTGGTGGAACTGGTTTAGGATTAGCTATTGTTAAACATATAGTTACTCAACATCGTGGACACTATGAGATTCTAAGTGAGGAAAACCAAGGAACTGAAATTCAAATTTATTTACCAGCAAAAACTTAAATTTAAAAAGTATTATATTGTAATAGTTTTAGAAGGTTTTTTTAATAATTCTTTACTTGATTAATGTTAATCTTTTAATTAACTTTTTATATGGTTAAAATATTCAAAAATATTTTGATTTTTGCTTTTTTATTAAGCTTTATAACAACAAGTGTTTTTTCTAAAGATATCACAACATTATTAAGAAATCAGCAACTTACAGTTTTTGATATTGGAATTTTTAGATTAGAAGCAGATTTAAAAACCTCATATCCTTCTATAAAAGATCATTTAGAAGTTATTGAAGCTGAATTTTATACAGACGTAGTTACCTCGTATTCTAAAAATTCAATTGATTTAATTGTTTCTGTTCCTATGAATAAAAATCTCAAGAAGGAAAATTATTTTTCAGATTCTTTTAGATGTAGGAATATTTTTAATTCTGTAAGAGATTTTTTATTGAGGAATGAAAATTTGAGTAATTACAGATATACTATGGCTACAAGTTATTTAACCTCCATATTTTCAACCCCAAGCTCATGGCCTAGCTGGAGATATGATGAAGAAATTAGAGAAGAATTAGTAAACTTAGTAAAACTTGAAATAACTTTACGTCCAAGCAATGAACTAGCTCTTAATGAACAGGTAAACCCTGTTTCATGTATTGGTGGCCTAGAAACTGATATTGATCAGATAATTATATCAAAAAAATACAACTAAAAAGTTACCTTTTTAACAAAAGTGTAACAATTCTGTAATATTAAAGATTCAATAAATTTATATTAGTCAGTCATCTTTTATTTAACAAATAACGAAAGGATTAAAGATAATGAAAAAACTAACTATAGTTATTGCTTCTTTAGTTGCACTTTCAATTGCAACTGTTGCTCAAGCAAGAGATCAAATTAAGATAGTTGGTTCTTCTACGGTATTCCCTTATGCAACAGTTGTTGCTGAAAGATTTGGTGGTTCAGGATTTAAAACTCCTGTAATCGAGTCTACTGGTACTGGTGGTGGAGCTAAACTATTTTGTGCTGGTGTAGGTGAACAACATCCAGATATTACAAACGCATCAAGAGCTATGAAAGATAAAGAAAAAGCTCTATGTAAGAAAAATGGTGTAAATGAAATCGTTGAGATCGTAATTGGTAACGATGGTATTACATTAGCTTACAGCAAAGATGCAAAACCAGTAAACTTTACTAAAGAACATTTGTATTTAGCACTAGCAGCACACACAGTTGTTGATGGTAAATTAGTTCCAAATATTTATAAAACTTGGGACCAAATTGACTCTAGTTTACCAAAACAAAAAATTTCAGTGATGATCCCACCAGGAACATCAGGAACTAGAGATGCTTGGAATTCTTTAGTAATGAAAAAAGGTATGACTAAAGAAGCTAAAGCTCTTTATAAAGCTGGTTTTAAAGCTGGAAATAAAAAATACAAAAAACCTCAAAAACTTTACAGAGAAGATGGTGCTGCTATTGAAGTTGGAGAAAATGATAGTTTAATCATCCAAAAGTTAACTCAAGATAAAGATATGTTTGGTTTCTTTGGTTTCAGTTATTTCTTAGCTGCAAAAGATAAATTACAAGCTGCAAGTATTGATGGTGGACAACCATCATTGAAGTCTATTCAAGACTACAGTTATGCAGTTGCTAGACCTTTATTCTTCTACGTGAAAAAAGCTCACGTTGGAGTAATTCCAGGCTTACATGAGTTTGTGAAAGAATTCACAACTAAGAAAGCTATTGGAAAAGGTGGTTACCTAGCAGACATTGGTTTAGTGCCATTAGACAAAAAGTTGTATAAAACAACTAGAACTAATGCGAGTAAACTAGTTGCTATGGGTAATTAATTATTCCTCGGTTAACAAATGATTAAAAAGGGGGTCTTTTTTGACCCCTTTTTTTTAAATTAAGAGTACAGTCCTCAATAAAGGAGATTCTTTGAACTTAATATTATTTACATTTATTGTTCTTCTAGGTTTTACAAGTTATTATTTTGGACGCAAAAAAGCATATACAATTCAATCTACAAAAAAAAGATTAACTGCATTACCACAATTTTATGGTTATTATCTTGCAATCTGGTGTGCAATACCAGCCTTTATAATTTTTTCTTTATGGGCAATTTTCGAGCCCACAATTGTAAAACTATTAATCTTAAGTGATTATTTAAATCAAGGTTATCTTGATGATGAATTAAATTTAATATACGAAAAAACAAAAGCATTATCTCGAGGTCAATTCACTGGAGAAATTACACCTTTTATTAAGGCTTCTGCTGAAAAATATTTAAGTCTTCGATCAATAGCTCAAAGTTCAAAAGTTGTTATAGTATTATCTGCAATTATTGCCTCTGTTGCTTACGCATATAAAAAAATTTCATCTAATTCTAGAACAAGAGAACCAGTTGAAAAATTTTTGAACGCAGTTTTATTTACAGCTTCTTTAGCTGCAATATTAACTACTGTTGGAATAGTTTTCTCACTTATATTTCAAACTATAGATTTTTTTAAAGTAATTCCATTATTTGATTTTGTCTTTGGAACTCACTGGTATCCAGCAAAAGCTTTTGTTAGAGATTCTTCTGAGGCTTTAGATCCGACAATGTATTCAGATACTTTTGGAGCAGTCCCTATTTTTGCAGGCACTTTTTTTATTGCATTTATTGCTATGTGCGTTGCTATCCCAATTGGATTAATGAGTGGAATTTATTTAGCTGAATATGCATCATATAAAGTTAGACAATACGCAAAACCTTTAATTGAAATTTTAGCTGGTATACCAACAGTTGTTTATGGTTTTTTTGCTGCCCTAACTGTTGGCCCATTTTTAAAAGAATTAGGAACCTCTATGGGTCTTGAAGTTTCAGCTGAAAGTGCTTTAGCAGCAGGAGGGGTAATGGGCATTATGATCATACCATTTATTTCAAGTTTAAGTGACGATGTAATTACAAGTGTACCTCAAAGTTTAAGAGATGGAAGTTATGCTATGGGAGCAACTAAATCAGAAACAATCAAGAGAGTTATTTTTCCTGCAGCATTGCCGGGGATAGTTGGATCTATTTTACTTGGTGTTTCAAGAGCTATTGGAGAAACAATGATAGTTGTTATGGCTTCTGGTTTAGCTGCTAATTTAACTTTAAATCCATTAGAATCTACTTCAACTATTACAGCTCAAATTGTAGTTATTCTAATTGGAGATCAAGCTTTTGGCGACCCAAAAACGCAAGCTGCTTTTGCTTTAGGTATGTCATTATTTTTAGTAACGCTTTGTTTAAACATTGTGGCCTTAAAAGTTGTTAAAAAATATAGAGAGAAATATGAATAAAAATAAAGAACAGTTATTAAAAAAAAGATACAAGGCTGAACAGAGATTTCGCTTATACGGTCAAAGTGCAATTTTTATGGCACTTTTATTTTTAACATTTTTTATTTTCAAAATTTTTTCAACTGGCCATTCAGCTTTTCAAAAAACTTGGCTCATTGTTCCAGTAACTTTTGATGCTGAATTAATGATGTTAGAACAAAATCCTTCTAATGTGGATATACAAGACGCTGATTATTACGATATAGCATTAAAATCAATGGCTGATTTAGATCTAAATGCCAATGAGGATCAAGAAAATGAATTGAAGAGAATGGTGTCTTATTTCTTCGAAAAAGAAATTAAAAATGAACTTTTAAATGACCCTAGTTTAATAGGAAAAACAAAAGAAGTTTATTTAACTGCTTCAGATGATTTAGATCAAGTCTTTAAAGGAAATTATCCAAGAGATTTACCTGAAGACCAAAGAAGAGTAAGCGATTATCAATTAAAAATTTTTGATCAACTTGTTGCTAATGGTAAGGTTGAAAGTAAATTTAATATAAGTTTTTTTACAAATCCTGACTCAAGAGAAGCAGAGCTAGCTGGAATAGCAAGTTCATTTATGGGATCAATTTTTTCTATACTTGTTTGTTTAATGATAGCTTTTCCTGTAGCAGTTCTAGCAGCAATCTATCTTGAAGAATTTGCTCCTAAAAATAGATTTACTGATTTTATTGAAGTGAATATAAATAACTTAGCAGCAGTTCCATCTATAGTTTTTGGTCTATTAGGGTTAGGCGTTTTATTGGCTATATTTCAATTACCAAGGTCTACCCCATTAGTTGGAGGTATCACTTTGTCCTTAATGACTTTACCAACAATAATTATAGCTGCTAGAGCATCTTTAAAAGCGGTTCCACCAAGTATAAGAGAGGCTGCACTTGCTATGGGAGCAAGTCGAATGCAAACCACAATGCATCATACTGTTCCTCTTTCAATGCCTGGTACGTTATCAGGTACAATAATAGGTTTAGCGCAAGCTTTAGGAGAAACAGCACCCCTCATTTTGATTGGCATGGTTGCTTTTGTTAACACGATACCTGGATCACCTATGGATCCTGCTGCAAGTTTACCAGTTCAAATTTATATTTGGGCTGAAAGTGCTGAAAGAGGATTTGTAGAAAAAGTCTCTGCATGTATAATGGTCTTACTTGGTTTTTTAATAACAATGAATTTATTTGCCCAAATAATTAGACATAAATTTGAAAAAAAATGGAGTTAAAATGATAAAGATTAAAGCAAAAGATGTTGATGTTTTTTACGGAAAAAAACAAGCACTCTTTAATATAAGTTTAGATATTGAGGAAAATCAAGTAACGGCATTAATTGGTCCATCTGGTTGTGGTAAATCAACTTTCCTAAGATGTCTTAATAGAATGAATGATGTAATTGATATCTGCAGTGTTAAAGGAGAAATTTTAATTAATGACTTTAATATCAATGATAAAGGTTGTGATGTAGTAAGACTGAGAGAAAAAATTGGTATGGTTTTTCAAAAACCTAATCCTTTCCCAAAAACTTTATATGAAAATGTATCTTACGGTCCAACAATTCATGGTATAGCTCAATCAAAACAAGAAATGGATGAAATTGTTGAAACTAGCTTAAAAAAAGCTGCACTATGGGAAGAGGTAAAAGATAGGTTGCATGAACCTGGAACTGGATTATCTGGAGGGCAACAGCAAAGACTTTGTATTGCTAGAGCAATTTCTGTAAGCCCTGAAGTTATATTAATGGATGAGCCTTGTTCAGCATTAGATCCTATAGCAACAGCACAAATTGAAGAATTGATTGATGGGTTAAAAAAAGAGCACACAATAATAATTGTAACTCATTCTATGGCTCAAGCGGCACGTGTATCTCAAAATACAGGTTTTTTTCATTTAGGACAATTGATAGAACATGGATCTACTGATAAAATATTTAAGAATCCTGATAATAAAAAAACCCAGGACTATATAACCGGGAGGTTTGGATAATGTCTGAAGCAGCACATACAGTTAAATCTTACGAAGAAGAACTAAAAAATCTCAATGCTAATATCATTAAAATGGGAAGTGCATGTGAGGAAGCTTTGGGTAAAGCAATTCAAGCCATTACCACAAGAAATAGCGACTTTGCGGAAGCAGTAATTAAAGACGATGAAAAAATAGATAAATATGAAGCTTTGGTTGAACAACAAGTCGTAAATTTAATTGCTTTGAGACAACCTATGGCAATCGATTTAAGAGAGACAGTAACGGCTTTGAAAATGTCTTCAGATTTAGAAAGAATAGGTGATTTAGCGAAAAATATATCCAAGAGAACACTTTTGCTTAATGAAAATCTTCCAAAGAACTTGGTAGATTCATTAATTAGAGTATCAAGCAATGTTCAAAAACAATTAAAATCAACATTAGACGCTTATCTAGAAAGATCTGCGCCAATGGCAGTAAATGTTTGGGAAAGTGATGAGCAAATAGATGATCTTACAAATCTTTGTATGCAAGAAGTTATAAAATATCTTAAAGAAAATGAAAAAAATTTAGAAGATGGAACACACTTGTTGTTTGTGACCAAAAACATTGAGCGTATTGGTGATCATACTACAAATATTGCAGAACAAATTTTTTATTTAGTTAAAGGTGAATATTTAGAAGGTGATAGACCCAAAGGCACCGAGCCAATTGTAACTGGAGAAAAATGATTCATGTTTTCATAGCTGAAGATGAAGCATCAATTGTTAGTTTGTTAAAGTATAATCTTGAAAAAGAAGGTTATAAAGTTAGTCATTCAGAAAATGGAGAAGATGCTCTTAAACAAATAAAATCAAAACAGCCAGATTTAATATTAATGGATTGGATGTTACCTGAATTATCTGGTGTTGAAATTTGTAAAAATTTAAAAAAAGATAATAAGTTTAATGATATTCCTGTTATTATGTTAACTGCAAAAGGGGAGGAAGAAGACAAATTAAAAGCATTTGATACTGGTGCAGATGATTATGTAACTAAACCTTTTAGTCAAAAAGAATTGAATGCTAGAATTAAATCTTTATTGAGAAGATCTAAGCCTCAATCATCATCAGACATTGTAGAATTTACTGATTTAAAAATAGATCGGATTACAAAAAGAGTTTATAGAAAAGATAAGGAAATTACTTTAGGTCCAACTGAATTTAAACTATTAGATTTTTTTATCAAAAATCCAAAAAGAGTTTATTCAAGAGAACAACTCCTAAATAATGTTTGGGGGGAAGATATATATGTTGAGTCTAGAACAGTAGATGTTCATATTAGAAGATTAAGACAAGCAATTAACATACAAAATACAAAACCTTTAATTAGAACAGTGAGATCAGCTGGTTATTCTTTAGAATCTTGAAGATCTTTGGGCCTTATAAATTCTTTTAATACTCCTTTTTTCTCAACTTCATTCCAGGATTTAATATCAAACTCAATTTTTGCAAATGCTGCTGTTGGGAATTTATAATTCATTAGTTTAAAATTATTCGTATTATGATTTTTTGTAAGATTTCGTACTAAATTTTTCACTGATGGTTCATGGTTTATTACCAAAATTGATTTATATTCATTGGATATTTCTTTAATTTTTTTTACAATTACATTCTCATCAACCAAATATAAATCTTTTGAGAAATTAACTTTTTTTGGTTTACTAATTTTCTTGGATAAAATTTGAAAAGTTTTTTTTGTTCTTTTTGATGATGAAATTAATGCATAATTAAATTTAAATTTTTTTTTAACAAAAAATTCACAAATCATTTTTGCGTTTTTTTTGCCTCTTTTACTAAGTGGTCTATCAAAATCATTAATATTTAAATCATCCCAACTAGATTTAGCGTGTCTCATGACGTATAATTGATACATAAAATCTAAATATATGACTGCTATAAAAAAACAACAGAAAGAAGAGCTGAAATCTAAATATTTAAATAGAGAGCTTTCTTGGTTAAAATTTAACGATAGAGTACTTCTAGAAGCGCAAAATATAGAAAATCCTCTTTATGAAAGAGTAAAGTTTTTATCAATTGCCGGATCTAATCTAGATGAATTTTTTATGGTCCGTGTTGCTGGATTATATAGTCAAATAAAACAAGAAGTTGACTCATTAAGTTCAGATGGTTTGACACCTGAAGAACAAATGGATGAGGTAGTAATTGAAACTAAGAATCTATTAAAAAAACAAAACAAAATTTTTGTTCAACTGATTACGGAATTAAAAAATAATAATATCAGTTTAGTTAAACCTGTTAATTTAAAGATTAATGATAAAAAAAAACTTCTAGAAATATTTAAAGAAGAGATTTATCCTTTATTAACACCATCAGCAATTGACCCTGCACACCCATTTCCATTTATAATTAATCAAGGAAGAGCACTTGTAATGAAGTTAAGAAAAAAAAATAAAAAAAGGTTTTTAAACTCGATAATAGTAATACCAAAAGCACTATCTAGATTTATTGAAATAGAGTCTTCAAGAAATCATAAAAAATTTGTTATTCTAGATGATGTAATAAGTTTTTTTGCTAATGAAATTTTTCCAGATCATGATCTAGAAAAGAAAATGATTTTTAGAGTAATAAGAGATAGCGACGTAGAAATTCAAGAGGAAGCGGAAGATTTAGTTAGATCATTTGAATTAGCTTTAAAAAGACGTAGAACGGGTGATATAGTTCGTTTAGAGATCCTAGAAAATAGCGACAATGAATTAGTAAAATTTATTACAAATAAATTAGAAATAAACCCGGACTATATTTATAATATATCTGGCCTTGTTGGAATTCAAGATATAGATCAAATATGTAAAGTCAAAAATTTAAAATTAAGATTTAAGCATTTTACACCCAGAGAAGTTGAAAGATTAAAAGAATATAATGATAATTTTTTTGAAACTATTAAACAAAAAGATTTAGTTGTTCACCATCCTTTTGAAACGTTTGACTCAGTAATTGAATTTTTGAACCAAGCAGCAAATGATAAAAAAGTTATAGCTATTAAACAAACTTTATATAGAACAACTCTAGACTCACCTATTGTTAAAGCTTTAATAACAGCTGCAGAAAATGGAAAAACAGTTACCGCTTTAATTGAAATTAAAGCTAGATTTGATGAGGAAGCTAATATTCAACTATCAAGAAGTTTAGAAAAAGTAGGTGTTCAAATTGTTTATGGTTTTGCTAAATATAAAACTCATGCAAAATCATCATTAGTTTTAAGAAGAGAACAGGGTAAAATACAAACTTATTTTCATTTAGGAACTGGCAATTATCATCCAGTAAATGCTAAAATTTATACTGATTTGTCTTTATTTAGTAATGATAAGAAAATGGCATCAGATGTTGAAAAGTTTTTCAATTATGTAACAGGATACGCAAAACCAAGAAATTTAAATAAAATTTCTATATCGCCAGTAAATATGAGGCAGACCTTAAATGAAAATATTGATGCTGAAATTAAACATTCTAAAAATGGAAAATTTGCAGCTATTTGGGCAAAAATGAACTCTTTAGTAGATCCAGAAATTATTGATAAATTTTATGAAGCTTCGAATGCTGGTGTAAAAATTCATTTATTTGTAAGGGGTGTTTGTTGTTTAAGACCAGGAGTTAAAGATAGATCAGAAAACATAGTTGTAAAAAGTATCATAGGAAGATTTTTAGAGCATTCAAGAATTTATTGTTTTAGTAACGGTACTAAAAAAATGCCTGATAGAAATGCTAAAGTATATATTTCTTCAGCCGATTTAATGCCGAGAAATTTAAATAGAAGAATAGAACTTCTAGTGCCAATTGAAAATGAAACTGTTCATGAACAGATTTTAGATCAAATAATGTTAGCAAATTATCTTGATACTAGTCAGAGCTGGGAGCTCAATGCTGATGGTAATTATAAAAAAATTAAATATAGTAGGAATGATTCCTTTTCAGCTCATGAATATTTTATGAATAACCCGAGCTTATCTGGAAGAGGTAAAGCTAAATTAAAAATGCAGCCTAAACAACTGCACTTAAGATTAATTAAAAGTGGAAGTAATTAAAAGTAAAAATAGTCTAAAATTAGAGCAGACAAAATTAGCTATAATTGACATTGGATCAAACTCTATAAGAATGCTTATTTATGAAGATTTCAGTTCTTCTCGTGTGCCTTTTTTTAATGAAAAAGCAGTTTGTGAACTTGGAAAAAATTTAGATATATCAAAAAAACTTCATAAATCTGGTAAAGAATATGCTCTAAAAGTTTTAAAAAGATTCTCTGAAATTTTAAATGTTTCAAAAATTACGAATCTAAAAATCATCGCAACAGCAGTTTTAAGAGAAGCAACTGATACCAAACCATTTATCGATGAAGTTGAAAAATTTTTTAGAACTAAGATTAAAATATTATCAGGAGAGGAAGAAGCTATATATTCAGCTGAGGGAGTAAAAATAGGTTTTGAAAATGTTGATGGATTAGTTGCAGATCTTGGAGGGGGTAGTTTAGAGTTAGCCCGAGTTGAAAATAATATAGTAACTAATAAAACCTCATTACCTTTTGGTGTTTTGAGGTTATTAAATAATCCCATAGTTAAAAAAAGAAATTTAGCAAAATATATAAAAAAATTATTAAAAGATGAAAAATGGCTGTCAAAAAAGAAATTTAATAATTTATATTTAGTTGGAGGTACTTGGCGAGCATTATTTAAATTGCATCTTTTTCAAAACAATCATCCCGTACATATAATTCATCAATATAGTGTTGATAATAATGTTTTATCTAAGTTTGTTGAAAAAATTTCATCTTTTAATAAATCTAAACTTAAAGCAGTTGAGTATATTTCTAAATCTAGAACACCATATTTACCTTATAGTTGTATTATACTTTATGAAATTATGAATGTTATAAATCCAAAAAATATAATTTGTTCTATAAGTGGTTTGCGTGAAGGTTCTCTATCAATTGACTATTTTAAAGATGTAAAAGAATCAGAAATTTTTCATAAAGCACTTGAGAATATTGCAAAAAAAAGAGGTGATCTAGGATCGAATTATAAAAAATATTATAATTTTATTCAGCCAGTTTTTGAAGGCAATGAACATTTTAATAAAAAATTATTATATTTGGCATGTGTATTAAGTCATATGGATTGGGGATTAGGAGCATTTCAAAAAGCTGAATTGGTATTTGAAGAAACAATAAACACCCCATTACTTAGATTAACTCACAAAGAAAGAATACAATTAGCTTTATCATGTTATTGGCGGTACTGCAGTATTAAGTATGATCCAAAAATGGAGTATCTAACTCTTTTAAATAATAATGAAATTTTTTCAAGCAAACAGGTTGGGGCAGCATTGAGATTTTCCCAATCATTGACCTCGATATCTACAATATTCTTGGAGGAGTTTAAATTATATAAAAGAGGAAACGCTGTATTTTTGAAAATTCCATCACAACATCAAGAAATAATCTCAAAACAAGTTACTAAAAGATTTAAAGCTCTTGCTAGAGAATTATTTTTGGAACCAAGAGTAATTTACTCAAATAATGCAAAATAAACTGAAGTTAATTAAACTTTAACAATAAGTAAATAATTTTGTAACCTGGTTTATCTATAAAGACTTAACAAAATTTAAAAAATAAAATTATTATTTCCCTGTTAAATTTTGTTAATTAACTACTTACTTCCTACTCTTTATTGAGCTCTCTCCTCTTTATTGAGAGGGAAGTAAGACGATTTATTTGATATTAATTATTTATAGATGCAGGAGACTGTTTTGCATTCTTCTTAGCATGCTTTTTTGCTTTTTTTTCTGCAACCTTTTTTTCTAAACCAGCAATTTTAACATTAATTTTTGACAATTTTTTTTCTTTAGCCGTAATTTTATTTTTCAGTCTATCAATTACTTTTAAAATTTTTGTTTTTTTCTTCTCATTTTTCTTTAATTTTTTTACCATTTTTGCCTCCAATTTTTTTAATGATTGATTTAACTATTTAATGATTGATTTAATCACATAATTCTTAAATCTAAAAGTTAATTTAATACAACCTGTAGTTTATAAATTTTTAATATTTTTTATTAAATATAAAAACATTGCTATATGAGAACTATTATTGAATTTTTGATTTAATATTAATTTAAATATATCACTTTGATTAAGCAGATGAATTGTTATACCTTTTTCTGGCTTTGAAATTTTAATCAAGTCTTTTGTATAATAACCAGTAATTTTAGTGGTTAGTCGTCCAGGCTCAGTATAAAAAGTCATTATTTTATTCAATTTTGATCTTGATTTATATCCAGTTTCTTCTCTTAATTCTTTATAAGCTGATTGCAAAGTTGTTTCTTTTTTTTCTACTATGCCAGAAGGAAACTCATAATTAATTTTATTAATTGGAACTCTTTTTTGAGAAACTACCATATATTTGTCTTTAATCTTAGGTATTACCAATGAAAGATTAGAAGTTTTTAGATAATGATAAAACTCTTTTTTCTTAAACTTTTTGTTAATTAAACTTATTTGATTGGTAAGTTTTATATTTTTCAATTTTTCTCTAAAAATAACTTTTTAACAATAAATACAGCAATTAACATTCCTACAAGTTCAGCTACAATATAATA
>Ga0209335_10004610_pt1 | contig 13014 bp, 9 predicted proteins | sample COG_09_FD_184753 | JGI IMG/M metagenome (GOLD analysis project Ga0209335, IMG submission 184753) | Pelagic Microbial community sample from North Sea - COGITO 998_met_09 (SPAdes) (version 2) | ecosystem: Environmental > Aquatic > Marine > Neritic zone/Coastal water | place: Helgoland, sampling...
GAATTCAATGCCACCTTTTAATAAAGTATTTTTCATATTTTTAAATGACAAGTGTACATAATATAAAAAAAAGCCCCACGATTTATAGGGCTTAATTTATTAAAAATAAGACTCTTTCTAATCCTATAAAATTAATTTTTTATTTTAATCAAGCCTCACTTGTCTACTTTGAGTGAATTCATGAATTTTACCATTTTTTACAAAGTAATATTCAACTATTTCTCTCTTAGGTTGCGTCTCACTTGCATCTACTAAAAACCATGCATTTACCCATTCTCCAGCTTCTGCTCCATTGCCATCAATAGAAAAGGCGCCTTCCATTGACCAATTTTGATCACCAGGATTATCATTCATACCTTGCTTTACCTGACCAATAAAGTCATCCAACGTTTCAAAAGATTCTCCAGCTTCAAATCTAGACTTTAATGTATCAACAAAGAATGTTCTCATTTTATCATAATCAACACCCCAATACTTATCTAAATCAACCACTAGATCGACTGCAGATTGTGTGCCAATCATAAATGATCCAGATGGATAATTTTTCATAAAACCATTTGATTTTGGAGTGTTTTCACAACCACTTAAAAATATTAAAATTGTTGAAATACTTAATAACTTTTTCATTTACTTTGCTTCTCCTTTTATAAATACGTTATTTCAATATAAACATTTTCTTAGTTTTTATAAAATATTTAGTCTGAATATGATAAAAGCAAATCCCAGCTGATAGGAGTAACCCAAAATCATTTGTTGCATATCATTGAATAGAATGATATCATTATCAATTACTAATCATCGATATATTATAAATATATCTTAATTAATTAAAGAGAGTTACAATCAATGAAATATAGCTGGCTAATTATTTTTTATTTCACTACTCTATTCGGTCAAAAATTAGATAATCAATGGAATACTACAGCACTTCAAAGGCTTATGCATGAATGGGATGTAAAACTTGAAAAGATGGAGCTTCATTTACAAAATTCAATGCGTCGTTCAGGCGTTGATATGTGGATAATAATGTCTCGTGAGTTTAATGTTGACCCTATACTACAAATGTTTGGTGATTATGGAATTTCTGGTTGGTACGGTCACCGGAATGCATATATATTTTTTGATCCCGGCAACAAAAAACCACTTGAAAGAACCCTCATTGGAACACATCAGAGTGGTAGGATGCGTGAATTTTTTCCAACTATAATAAGTTATGGCGAGGAAGGTTTAAAGCCACATCTATCCAAGTACATTAATAAGAGAAAACCAAAGAATATTGCTATTAATCGGTCTCGAACCGTATCTATGTCTGATGGTATTACCGTAGAAATGTTAGCATTTCTAGAAGATGCTATCGGGCCTAATTATTCATCACGTCTAATGTCATCGCAAGATCTCATCTTTGATTATATTAGCCATAGAACACCAGCTGAATTAGAGATTGAAACTAATGCAAGTCATCGTACTTGGTATATTTTACAACGTGCTTTTTCTAATGAAGTTATAACTCCAGGTAAAACAAAATTAATGGATATCTATGGTTTTATTTTACAGGAGTGGCAAGATCAGGATTTAGAATTTAATTTTTCTCCAGGAATAACAATTTATCGCAAGGGCATAAAAGGTGGGATTGATGATACAAATAATCCAATAGTTGAACCTGGTGATATTTTACATGTTGATTTTGGTGTTAGATTAATGGGGCTTGTCACAGATCAGCAACACGTCGCATATGTTTTACATAAGAATGAGAATGAACCTCCGATGGGTTTGCAGAAACTATTTAAGCAATCTGTAATAGTTGGTAATTTCTTTGTTGAAGAATTACAAGCTGGTATAATAGGAACTGATGTAAAGACTGCTGTTGAAAGACGAGCTGCAAAACAAGGTATAAAAGCATCAATCTATGGTCATACGCAAGGAAATTGGGTGCATGGAGCAGGTGCACGAACAGTATTTGATTGGCCAGACAGGTACGGTGATTTTGCACGTGAGCCAGTAAGATCAAATGAATTTTGGTCAATTGAATATAATGTTCAAGGAAAAGTTCTGGAATGGAATAACCAAGTTGTTACTATTCCTAGAGAAGAAGATGCAGTAATTAAACCAGATGGAAGCGAAGCTCGATTCATTGTTGGTCCTCAAAAAGAACTTTGGCTAATTAAGTCAAATTGAATTTATGAAATGATAAATCAGAGAATTATTTCATAAATATAAAAAGTGGTATTTTTAAAGTGCAATTAGGTGCGCTATCACCCCCAATAAGCACTAAAAATCAGTCTTATGTATTATTCTTTCCAATCAATTTGTTTCAACTCACCTCTTTCTTTCTTTTGCTTTTTTACCATCATTTCTACATCTTTTAATAACTGTTTCGCATCATAAATAATGCCGTCTTTTATAGTATAGAGTACCCCTCCAACTAACTCAGCCTCAGCTGTCTGACTATTTAAGCGTACAGCACCGGTTCCATAAAGAACCTTCAGGTTTTCAACAGGATTCTCACCGACAATCGCCAAATCTGCTAGAAGCCCCGGTCGAATAACACCGAATTTTATATCTTCTCCTTTAGGCTCAAAGATTGCTTCCGCACCATGCTTTGTGGCGCCTCTAAAAACTTCAAGTGGGTGAAAACCCGCTTCTTGTAAAAGTTCCATTTCTTCAACAGTGGAAAATCCAAATAGGTTATAAGTATATCCTGCATCTGAACTCACCGTCACTCTTCCACCTGCATTTTTATAATCATTTAAAAAAGACATCCATACACGGTAAAAGTTTTTCCAAGCTACTTCATCTGCCGTGGTCCAATCAAAATAATAAGCCCCATGGTTATATCTGCTCGGTATATAATAATTCCAAAGTGACGGAAGAGTATATTTTTCATGCCATACGGCAGTTTGGGCACGCATCACATCACGAGTAGCAATATATGCAGTCATGGTTGGATCAATAATGAAATTATATTCTAATAATTCTTCAATAAGGGCTTTCCATTCAGGAGAACCTCTTTCGTGAATTAAATTCCACTGTCTAGCCACTTGACCAAAACGATGCTGTTCATTATTATAATTCATGTCATAAGGCCAAGGTTGTACATCGTTATTTTTATACAGTGCTTCAAAAAGACCATAAAAGTGAGTCTGATTTTTCAGGCCTAAGCGGGCGGCATCAATTAAATTCATTTCAGCAACCCCTTTCTGTTCAAGATGCGCTACAGAACCCATTCTATTGGCATTAGCCTCTTCTAAAAGGGCTTTCATAATTTTAGGTCTAGGAGATGTCAGCTTTAATCCGTCGATTCCTTTTTTCTTTGCATACCTTACCCATTTCTTAGCTGTTTCTGGATCATTAATAGGCCCGCCTTTCCAGTCTGCTCCATTTCCAGGCCGATCATAAACATAAATTCGTGGTGCAACAATTTCATTTTTTGCGCTTCTTTTCTTTTCATTAAGTGCCCATTCTGTTGGTCCAAGAGCAACGCCTCTTACAGTGGTAATTCCATGAGCCAACCACAATTTATAAGTATACTCCGCATCAGGAGCTTTAAACTGATTTCCAGTGTGAATATGAAGGTCTACAAAACCAGGCAATATATACATCCCCGTGGCATCAATTTCATAATCTCCTTTTTTAGGTCGTTTTGATTCATTAATCGGAATACCAGGATAGCCTACATCTTGCACCTTGACAATCTTATTATTTTCAATAACAATATCAATTGGACCTCGTGGTGGACCACCGGTACCATCGATTATCGTACCACCACGAATGACTAACCTTTTGTAAGGGCCCTTACCTTCATCTTTCCTTCTATCTGGTGCTTCATTCGGTCCTTGTGAGCTTAGTCTAGCTACTTCAAAAATTTCTTTTTTCTTCTGGTCGCTCAATTCTTGACCAGATACTGACATAATAATCGATAGAAAAATCACTACATATTTTCTCATATTAAAAATTGCTTTTTTGATTTTATCATTTGTTAATTTATTCATCTTTTATTCCTCTATTACTTGAGTTTTTTCATTAATAATAATTTTTTACTGTTAAATTTTTCTGCATTGTCTTGTTACCTATTTGTAATTGCAATCCATATGTACCAGGTTGAATGTACTTTTGGTAACCTTTAAAATATGGGAGATCACTATGTTGCGTTTCTAGTATTAGATTCCACCTAAGTTGATTTAAACCCATATTCGCCATAAAATTTATTTCCCAAATCGTATTTTTTTTGTTTTGATCTATAATTGAAATGTTAATCATTTCTTTTTGAGGTGACCAGAAACTGATGGGCAATTTAACAATCGTTGATTGATCAATATCTTTACTAGTGTCCATCTGCTTGGGATATTGGGCCTGAGGTATATTAAATAAATGATATTCATCTTTTTCACTAGTATTTAATTGAAAAGCTTGATGAATTGGGTTTAGACTTAAATAGTAGATACCCCTGCCATGCGTACCTACGACTAATTCATTCTCCCTTTTTTGTATTGCTAAATCAGCAACACTAACAGCCGGCATATTATTACCTAAAAGATTCCAAGATTTACCTCGATTTACTGATATGTAAACACCTCTATAAGTTCCAGTGTATAAAATATTTTGATGGATTAGATCTTCTTGAATTACATTAGCTGGGTCGTTTGGTAAATCTGCTGTAATAGAATTCCAAGTCTTACCATAGTTTTCTGATACAAATATATAATTATTTAAATCATCATAGTTGAGGCCTGTCATTGTCAAATAAACTCGAGACTTCTTGAAGTTAGAAGGTTGAATACTACGAATATATGCATTGGGCAACCCATCAGAATATTCTTTCCAGGATTTGCCACTATTTTTGCTGACCCAAAAAGCACCATGATCTGTACCTACATATAATAAACCAGGTTTTAGCTCAGACTCAGTTATAGCTCCTGCTGCCCATGATTTTTTTTCAGGTTTTGATGATTCTGCAATGTTGCCGCTAATTATTTTCCAACTATCTCCACGATCACTGGATTTAATTACATGGTTTGCACCGTGGTATAATGTTTTTGAATCGTGTGGAGAAATAAAGTAAGGTGATACAAAATTGTACTTTAAATTATTTTCATTGGATACTTTTTTACGGCTGGGACCAATTGTAATCGATGTATCTGCCTTCATATCTTTTCGCAGTCCATCACCATGCTGACGACTGAAATAAACAGTATTGTGATCATTAGGGTCAACTTGAGTTACACAACCATCTCCTCCGCTCCATGCATCAATCCATAGATATTTCCATACATCTTGCCCATGAGGATTCCATTCTTTCGCTGGACCATATACTGTAGCATTATCCTGAACACCGCCGTAAATATTATAAGGTTTCTGATTGTCTAAAGTGATATCATAGAATTCACCAGTAGGTATATTATTAAGATGCAGCCAGTTTGCTCCCTTATCATAGGTAACATATAAACCTCCATCATTACCCAATGCTAAATGATTTGGGTTTATAGGATTAATCCATAATTCACAATGATCCAAATGAAGTGTTTGAGCTGGACTAGGCTGCAGATGCTGAATATTTCCCCCAACTGTACTAAATATTTTTCCGCCATCTTTGCTATGAGCCATGCGTACGCCGAGTGAGTAAATCTCATCATCATTTTTAGGGCTTACATAAATATCTGCAAAATACCATCCGATGTTATTCCCAGGGAAAATACGTAGTGTATCTTTATGTGTTTTTTTCCATGTAACACCTCCGTTCAATGATTGATAAACCTCTGCAGAATTACCTTCAGTCTGATTTCTATTATCCATCAACGCATAAACTTTTTGTGCATTTTGGTAAGAAACAGCTAGACCAATTCTACCAATTTTTGGATCATCAGGCAATCCATCCATTGATCTTTTCCAAGTTGATCCACCATCGGAACTATAATAAATACTACTATTAGGGCCATAAACACTTTCCGCAATATTTGTATTATCATTGTTTTCCCACATCGAGGCATAAACTATTTTAGGATTAGAGTGGGCAATTACTATATCGTTGGCGCGGGTATTTTTATCAATATATAAAACACGTTCCCAATCTTTACCACCATTAATCGTACGATAAATTCCTTTAGAAGTGCTTTCAGACCAAAATTTTCCCATGGCAGCCACAAATACAATATCAGGATTATATGGATGAACTACTATCTCACTAATATGCCATGTTTCCTCAAGTCCTAAATGTGTCCAGGTTTCTCCCCCATCATCTGAGCGATATACACCAGTACCAGGCATTGTAAAATTTCTATTTTTACGTAGGCTCTCGCCTGTACCTAAATATAAAATTTTAGAATTAGAAGGTGCTATCGCAATATCGCCAATACCCAAAGTAGGTTGGTTCTCAAAAATAGGTTTCCAGTCCAATCCATTATTTGTTGTCTTCCACAAATTTCCTGAGCCAAAAGCAACATACATGGTTCCCGGTTGATTCGGATCGCCTTGTAAAGCTTCAACTCGTGCAGAATTTGTGACGGGTCCAGCGGAAATCCATTTTACCTGAAAAGGTGTGTTATCTTTTGCTTTTATATAATTTCCAAACGAGGAAAAGAGTGGGTTCTTTGATTCTTGCGCAGTGATAAGATGGCTCAAGAAAAATACTATAGTTAAAATATATTTGAACAAATTACTCATATGTTCAACTTAATAACAGATACTTACATAATCTAGAGACTAATATAAAACTAACTATGTACGAGCTATTTACAGTCGAGACAAGTAGGTTTAATTAATATAAATTAAATTGAGTAAATTGCTTATATGTTAATATTATTATATTTAGAGTAACTTTAAAAAAATTATTAAAATGATAAAGTTTTGCGGAGGGGGAGGGATTCGAACCCCCGATACCTTACGGTATGCTGGTTTTCAAGACCAGTGCAATCAGCCAGGCTCTGCCACCCCTCCTAAAACAATTTTTATATCAAAAAACGTGAAACAAACTTAAAGTTTTTATTCCAACCCAACAAAATAAAATACTTATTTCATATATGTCATTTTTTTGGTTCTAACAAAATTACCAGAACGAAGCTGATAAAAGTATATACCTGAAGGAAGCATGCTGCCATTGAATGTTATTGTGTGCTTTCCTGAACTTTTAAAACCGTTGTCTAATTCAACAATAATCTCACCAAGCATATTATAGACATTTAAACTGACAATACCTGCTTTGGGTAAATTATATTGAATTTGAGTTATCGGGTTAAATGGATTTGGATAGTTTTGCTGAAGATCAAACTGATCTGGAATTAATATTTCATCTTCAGTTACTAATGAACTGCCGGATGCCTTGATAATATATAGCCCTTCTTCAATAGAGCTTACAAGGATTGTTCCACTACCAAAGTAAGGATAATTACTCCATGAACCCACAAATGAAGGTATATCTCCTGCACGATAGGTATCAAAATATGCTACCTCAACTGGATCTTCAACATTATTGATATTTAATATCCTCAACCCTGTTGAGTAGTTAGATTGATAGAGTAGGTTTCCAACCACATAATTATTATGATCAATTGTATTCAAGCCTGATTTGTATATTGTTAGGATTTTAGGCGAATCAAGATCAGATACATCGAAAATCAAGGTCGTTTGTTCTTTGTCATTTCCGGAATACTCATTCAACTCATCATTAACAAAGAAGTAACGATGATCTTCTGAAAGCCAACCTTGGTGTACATAACCAAAATTTAATTGATCAAATTTTGAAATAATTTTTAAATTTGACTTATCTGTTACATCCGCTATTCCCAATGCAGTTTCATTTGCGGTAAAGGCGATTTCCTTACCATAATAATCTGAATCAGGTCCTTTATAAATAACAAATTGCCCATCATGAACATAACCATCATTCCCTCTTCCAGTTGATGGATCTCCCAAACAACCAGCATAGGTTGGATCTGACGGGTCATTAATATCTATAATATGTGCTCCACACTTGTATTCACTTAAAATAGCTGAACCTATTCCAACAGCGTATGCAAAACCTGTGTCTTCATTTATAGCAATATTGTGAACTGAGCCGACTTTATCATAAAGATATGTTGTCTCAAAAACTGTAAAATCTGTTACTCCACGCAATTGAGTCAGATCAAAAATTTGAACCCCATGGCTACCTGCATTATCAGCTACTACAAATGCATGGTTTTTATAAACCTTTATATCTCGCCAAGTTGAGCTATTAGTTTGTGTTGGCAAAACGCCAATTACAAATGGATTTACTGGATCTGTTACATCTACAAAAGAGGTTCCTAAGCGAAGACCAACAAGCGCGTACTCCTTAGAGTTTGTAGAATCAGTCCAACCCCAAACGTCATTTAATTCTGTATTAGAGCCATTACTTAAGTCTGCTGGCGATAAAAATGCCAATAAATCTAGGTTATTACATTCGTAATTATTTGCTAAACCATTCAAACAAGGAAATTTCTCACCTGTTACACTTTGTATACGGTTATCGCTTGAAATATTATTAGACAATGACCAAACACCCGATTCATTCAAAGCATATATATAAGCTTTCTCACCATAAGTAGCTCCAATAATTAATTGATCTGAGCTCATGTCTAACGTACGACCAAATTTACCTTCATTACCAAGATCAGGTGATTCAAAGGTTTGCACTAATGAATGGATATTATTTTGAACTTGATATAGATATGACTTTTCACCATTATAATCACCAACTAATAAACGGTCACCTAATATTGAAATCGCACTGCCAAAATATGAGCCCTTAGTTTCGTTTGGATTAATAATTTCTGCACTTTTATACCACGAACCATCTTTTAACCTATGTATTTCCAAGGATCCATAGCTATTATAGCCGGGATAGCCAATAATTGCACTGTTTTCAGCTAATTTAACTGAGTAGCCATATCTACCCTTGCTTTGATACTTTTCTGCAGTAAAGACATGCTTTTCATCCCATAGAGAATTATTATATTCGTACAGTGCGGCTAGATTACCATTTCGACTACCGATTAATAGACGATTATTCATAAAGGAAATTGAATGGCCGAAATAACCATCCTTTTGAATTCCGCGATGAGTGATTATGGAAGCATATTCCCATTCATTTGAATTAGGCTGCTTAATAAAATGGAAAACAGCACCTTTTTCTTCATCATAATATTGATCAGCAATAAAAATGTGCTGATCAGTAATTACAACTTCAGAGCCAAAATTACTTGAGATACCTACACCTGATGGAATCAGTTCTTGAAGTAGTTCCCATTGATTATTATTCTTAAGATACAAAAAACTTTTACCTTCATTATTGGTACGGTGGGGTGCGCCAACTACTAGAGTTTTACCTAAAGCATCGATTGAATGACCAAATTTATATCCTGTTATTATATTATTTGGAGGAAATATATTTTCCAGTAAAAGATTTTTACTTTCATTGGTATTATATATATAGATCGAGCCATTATTTAAAGATGAGCCAGTCTGCCCAACTAAATAACTATCATTTAAAATGGCCACATCGCCAGTAACGCCAAAGCCCAATGAATTATGATCACGAGATTTAGGGTCTTCGGGATGCATCATCATAGAGAATCCAAATAAAAATATTGTAGAAAATATGAGAAACTTTTTCATTCGTATTTCTTCAAATTATAAAAATAAGTTACCACAGTTTTCATTCTGCAATCAGTGAAGAGAAACTACCAATAATATCGTTATAGAAGATACGGTTTAAATCCGATCCATAATCACCAGAATCTCTTGTACTAGAAGTGATTGCAATGACCAATGCTTTTGAAGGAACAATCATGATGTATTGTCCTCCGTATCCTGCTGCATAGTACATTTTCGCACCATCAACTAAGCGCATCCACCATAAATAACCATAACCTCTACTCTTCTGTGAATTAAAAGGTATGCTCATTTCAGCTGACTTTTGTATCCATGATGAAGATATTATTACTTCATTATTCGACACGCCATTTTGAAGATACAATTGTCCAATTTTTGCCATATCAATCAATTGTAGAAACAAGCCATATCCACCATTAGATATACCCTCTTTATCTTCACTCCATGTATAGTTAGAAATAGATAGTTTTGAAAAGAGGTGTTTTTGAGCAAAAGCTCTAGCTTTTTCTCCTGTGATTTGAGTCAATATATCGGAAAGAATATGGGTACCAGCAGAAGTATAATTCCAATAGCTTCCTGGTTCATAGAGCAATTCTTTTTCCAAGATAAAGTTTATGGCATTATTCACTCTTGGATAGGAAGTATTATCCGCTATTCCAGATGACATCGTTAATAAATCCCTAACCTTTATTCCCTCTTTTAATGAATCATTCAATAAAGGATAAAATGAGCCGATCTCAATGAATTCATCTTTAAGTATATTTTGATCTATTAATTGACCAAACAAAGCAGAAATAACGCTCTTTGTTACTGACCAGACTGCATACTTAAAATCTGCATCTCCTTGATTGTATTCTTCAGCGATCAATCTTCCCTTGTAAATAATAGCCATTGCATAAAAATCGTCTAGTTTTTTTGCTTTTTCAATACCCTCATTTAATTGATCTGTGTTTACACCTAATACATTCCGACTCCCAACTTCAAAATTCTTTGATAGATCAAGGCTCGTCCAATCAAGAGGTGCTTCCACTTCCATAATGTCATTATTATTTTGTTCACAAGAAATAATAAATATTAAAATAAAAAATAGAGGAATCGTCTTATTCATATTTTATTTAGTGTGCCAATATGCTAAACCTAAAAAAACAAACTGGAAAGGAAGTCTTGCCCAAGCAAAGAAAGGCGTTGTATTCATAGCAGCACCATTTGTTTGCGCGAGGTAAATATTAGCTGGATAAACTGCAATTAAAAGGAAGATAAGTCCCCATGCTGCATAATACCTGGTTCCATTTAGCAATAATAAAGAACCAAATAATATCTCAAAGAATCCACTAATATAAACTAACTCTAATTTATAAGATAGAAAGGGAGGAACAATTTGTAAAAACAACTCAGGTGATGTGAAGTGAGTAACACCTGCAACGATATAGAAAAATGACATTATCCAGATGGTAGCTAATTTTAGTTTTTTCAAAACTGATAGGATTTATGATGGTAGATCATTGCAAAGATCAGCAAATTCAGAAATGGCCAATTCAAATTCTGTTTTATTCTGCCCTTCAACCATACATGGCAAATATTCTGTCATCTTTTCTACCAAATCATTGCAATCAGCTTTCGTCGCCGTACCATTATCTGTTAATACACTAAATTTATCAGCAGCCCTATTCATCGCCGCAAGTGAAGCAGTACATTCAGTTTGATTGGTCACTTCTTCAGAGTCTTCACAAGCAAAGAGTAAGCATATAAAAATAATAAATAAATGATTTTTCATATTTAAATAATAGTCCTAAAAGTTAAATTAATTCTGCGCTCATTGATTTTTTTTCTGATAGGTAGACTATGCAACCAATGGTGCTGTGTAGCTCCATTCATGAGGATAAAAGATCCATTAGATGCTCTAATTTTTACACGTTCATTGCTTGACTTATTCTTTGGTTTTAAATAAAAGTCTCTATCAACACCAAAACTGACGGAACCAATAACGGGATCTTTTCCTAATTCTTTTTCATCATCACTGTGCCAACCCATACCCACATTACCATCTTCATAATCATTTAAAAGAACACTGTTAAATCTAATCGAAGATAGCGCTTCTATTTTTTCTTTAATGACAGTAAGGTCTTTATTCCAAGCTTTTGGTCTTAATGAATTTCCAGAGTAAGAATAATTCTTTCCAAAATCTCCGTACCATGCCACCCTTCTTCTAAGTATTTTTTTCTTTCCCCACATAGTGATGGTTTCTTGTTTCCAGTCAATTTTACTCAAGAGCCTTTGAAATAAAAAATCACTGTCTTGTTTAGAAAACAGATGGTTAAATATTTTTATATCCAAATTTTCTTTAACTAAGTGTTCCATTATTTTAACAATAAAACTTTCTGCGAGATAACAGCACTTTGACTTATAGATCTTATAAAATACAAGCCACTTCTGTGCTCCTTGGCTTGCCAAGTAAAAATATAATCTCCCTTAATAAGAAATTGATTCACAATCCCGTCAACTTCACGACCTCTAATATCAAAAATATCAATAGAGATTAATTCATCTTTAGGCACATTAATTTGAATATTAAGTGATGAATTAAATGGGTTTGGATATGATTTAAGAGAATAATCATTTGGAACTGAGTGAACATTCTCTGAATCAACAGAAAGGTAATTTTTTCTGATAGATCTGATTAATTCTTGACCTTTACTGGTCTGATCATAGCCTAATGCCCAAATCATCATCCCGCCTAATTCTTTTTCGATCACGTACTCTGATTTTAATCGCATCGACTCAGGGTCATCATAGACTAATATTTTTGTCTTTTCGTCATTAACTAGATAAGGAGCCAAGGCCGCTTTATCCCATTTTCTCGTCCAACCATTTCCAATTAAACTTGGGATATCTGCATACCTGATATCTCGAATATCTCCAGTAAACGCGCCATTGATCTCAGATGCATTAAACTCCAATCCCCAAAATGGAACCCCCATATTAATTTGACTTTTTGGAATACCTCGATAAATTGATAAATAGTTAATACCCGTATGGCATGAACCTTCCGGATCATTTACAGGCGACGGATACAATGGTGAATTATGTCCATTATGATTATTCCATGATCCGTGCATGTTATATGTCATGGCATTAAAAAAGTCTATATGCTGTTTTAGTGTATTAAAATCATGCCATTGACCACTCCAGTTTGATGCAGGAACGGCCATGGTAATTAGCCAATCAGAGTTGTAGGCATTGAACATTGAATCCATATCCATGACTAAAAGATTTAAATTGGCTCGATCGGTTCCATTCAGAGGAAACTCCCAATCAAGATCGACCCCATCATAGCCATTATCTTCACAGACTTGAATAAGATTATTGATAAATGTTTTACGCAGATCCGCT
>Ga0209335_10004619_pt1 | contig 13004 bp, 13 predicted proteins | sample COG_09_FD_184753 | JGI IMG/M metagenome (GOLD analysis project Ga0209335, IMG submission 184753) | Pelagic Microbial community sample from North Sea - COGITO 998_met_09 (SPAdes) (version 2) | ecosystem: Environmental > Aquatic > Marine > Neritic zone/Coastal water | place: Helgoland, sampling...
GAAGGCATTACCGAAGTTGATTACAAAGATGTTGAATTGCTGAAAGCGTACATTACTGAAACCGGTAAGATCGTCCCAAGTCGAATTACAGGGACGAAAGCAAAATATCAACGTCAACTGGCGAAAGCGGTCAAGCGTGCTCGATATCTGGCATTGCTGCCCTATACAGACGCGCATAAGTAGCGCGTTCAGAGGATTGTTGTGAGAGGGCTCGCCGCTTTTGTGATGCGAGGCCGGCTCCAAGCCAGCGGCGCCGCGGCTTTGGCATCTGCCTTACCACTTTTGAGCTGGCTCGGTGCGTCGATCGTTGCGTTGGTTGTGTTAAGGCGCGGCAATAAAGAAGGCCTCTTGGTATTTCTTTGGGCTTTCTTACCGCTGGTATTGGTGTATCAAGCCGGGGGTGACTCGAGCGGATTGATCGCGCTTTTGGGCGCCTTTGTGACGGCTATGGCGCTGAGAGGGTCGGTGTCCTGGGTGCTTACGCTGTACGCCGTCGTGATTGCGGCAGTGCTGGGCAGCTTGATGTTTATGCAATTGTCAGAATCGATTCTGACAGCGTTCGTAGACTGGTATGTGGACGTCATGGGAAGTCTGGCGGCCGAGACAGGTGGACCAGCCGTGACGCCCGCTGCGGGACAACGTCAAGCGGTGAGTTACCTGGCTATGGGCCAGGGTTACATGATGGTGCTTGCGCTGATGCTGGCGCGTTGGTGGCAGAGTGTCTTATATAACCCGGGTGGTTTTAAGCAGGAGGTTCAGCAAACCCGCTTGTCGCCCAAGGCGAGTTTACCATTGGTGCTCGTCATAGCCGGATGCCTGATCACCGACGGTTTCGGAACTTGGGTCGGTGTGGCGAGTATCCCATTTGTGGTAATTGGTTCGGGTTTAGTGCATTGGATACTCGGTCGTCAAAACAGGTCCAATCAGTGGTACGTGATGTATTACGTCACCTTGGTGATGTTTTTTCAGTTAGCGTCGGCCGCATTAGTGGTGTTGGTGATAGCGGACGGCTTTATAGATTTGAGACAACGAATACAGTCGAAAGAGGATTAAGTTATGGAAATTATCTTGTTAGAAAATGTTGCAAACCTAGGGGGCTTGGGCGATCGAGTGAACGTAAAGCCAGGCTATGGTCGGAACTATCTTGTACCGCAAGGTAAAGCTGTGCCGGCAACGGCGATCAACATTGCAGAATTCGAATCCCGTCGCGCTGAATTGCAAAAAGAAGCCGATGCGCAACGTCACGCGGCTGAGACACGCGCTGCAAAAATTAATGCTTTGTCGATTCGTATCCTAGCCAATGCGGGTGAGGAAGGTAAATTGTTCGGCTCCGTTACCGTGCGCGATATCGCCGATGAAGCAACCGCCGCCGGGGTTGAAATAGATCGCAGTGAGGTTCGGCTGCCGAGTGGCCCGCTACGAGAAGTGGGAGAGTACCAGGTCGAAGTCTACTTGCACCCCGAAGTCAGCGCCCATGTCAATGTGGCGGTTGAGGCCGAGGAAGCGTTCACATCCTAAGACCAATCCTTTAGTCTAAGGGACCCATCTTTAGAGAGTTCTCCTTGGCCATCGAACTGGATGATCATCAAAATCTGAAAGTCCCGCCTCATTCAATCGAGGCGGAGCGATCGGTTCTTGGCGGCTTGATGCTGGACAGCCAAGCCTGGGATCGGATCTCAACGCTCATTTCTGAAAACGATTTTTATCGCTCAGAGCACCGTCCAATCTTCCGAGCGATGCAATGGCTCGTCGGACAAAATAAACCGCTTGATATTGTGACCCTTGCTGAAACCCTTGAGCTCCATGGCGAGCTTGAATTGGTGGGTGGCCTCGCCTACCTGACGGATCTTGCAACGGGCACGCCAAGCGCCTCAAACGTTGCGGCTTACGCCGAGATTGTCCAAGAGCGCGCAACGGTGCGGAAGTTGATCAGCGTGGCGCACGACATCGCAGAAAGCGGCTTCAATCCGCAGGGTCGTGATAGCGCGCGGTTGATCGATGAGGCAGAAAGCAAAGTCTTCAAGATAGGCGATGAGCGCCCAAGTCATGGTGGCCCCGAGTCAGTGCGACCCTTGCTGGCCAAAGCCATTGAGAAAATTGACGAACTGTATCTGACCAAAGGCGCGTTGACGGGCATTAGCTCTGGTTTTCAAGACATTGATAACATCACCAGTGGTTTGCAGCCGTCTGATCTCGTGATTGTGGCCGGCCGTCCATCCATGGGCAAGACCGCCTTTATGATGAACATTGCGGAAAGTGCTGTTATCTCTGGCTCTAAACCGGTCGTTGTTTTCAGCCTGGAGATGCCGTCTAATTCGCTCATTATGCGGATGTTGTCGTCCTTAGGGCGCATCGATCAGAGTAAAATCCGGAATGGACAACTGGGCGATGATGACTGGCCTCGCCTGACGTCTGCCGTTACGTTGCTCAACGATAAGCCGTTGTTCGTTGATGATACGCCGGGGTTGACCCCAAATGAGATGCGATCTCGCAGCAGAAGAATTGTCCGCGAGCACGGCCCAATTGGCATGATCGTGGTAGATTATTTGCAGCTCATGCAGACGTCCGGCACACCAGAAAATCGCGCGACCGAAATCTCTGAAATTTCTCGATCGCTTAAGTCGATTGCGAAAGAGTTTGATTGTCCGGTCATTGCTGGGTCGCAGTTAAATCGAAGCCTTGAACAGCGTACAGACAAGCGGCCGATTATGTCGGATCTCCGAGAATCAGGTGCCATTGAGCAGGACGCTGATTTGATTATGGCGGTGTACCGAGACGAGGTTTATCACGAAGATACCCCGGACCGAGGTGTTGCGGAGATCATTATCTTGAAGCAACGAAACGGCCCGATTGGTCGAAAGAAGCTTGCCTTTATCGGTCGGTACACGAAATTTGAAGATCTCGCCAGAGACTATGACGATTACTACGAGTGAAGGTTGAGGATGCAGCGGTTGCGATTGATTTAGCATCGATTGCTTTTAATTTTAGGCAGGCAAAACAAGCCGCGCCAAATAGCAAAGTGATGGCGGTGGTTAAGGCAAACGCTTATGGTCATGGCGCGGTGCCGGTCGCCCAGTGTCTGGCTGCGGCCGATGCGTTTGCGGTGGCTCGGGTGCAGGAAGCCATTGAATTGCGATCTGCTGGCATTAACCATCCGATTTTATTGCTCGAGGGGGTTTTCGATGAAGCTGGCGTACAGCAGGCTGAGCAATTCGATCTCGATGTCGCCCTGCATCAGCCTTACCAGCTTGATTTACTCAAAGATACGAACCTGAAAGTTTGGTTAAAACTCGAAACCGGGATGCACCGTTTAGGGTTGCCTGCAGACTTTCTTAAGGTCTGCGTCCGGACCTTGCCTGCGGCTCGGGTTTTGGGTGTGATGAGCCATTTTTCCGACGCGGATCAGCCGAGCTTGCAGAAAAACGCCAACCAGCTCGAAACCCTTCTGACGCTAGCTGGGCCATTGGGCTTGCCGGTCAGTATGGCGAATTCGGCTGGCATTCTTGCGGGGCTTGGCACGAGCTGTGATTGGATTCGACCGGGAATCATGCTGTATGGCGCCAACCCCTATCTGGATCAAGCGGTGTCACTGCGGCCTGCAATGTCGCTCACCGCGCCGGTTATCGCAATAAAAGCACTGCGCGCCGGCGATACGGTGGGTTATGGCAGTCGTTGGCGAGCAGAGCAGGCGTGCCACGTTGCCGTGCTCGCCATCGGGTATGCCGATGGGTATCCTCGTCAGATTCAACCGGGCACGCCGGTTTGGCTTAATGGACGGCGAGAAACGATCTTAGGCCGGCTGTCGATGGACATGATGACTGTTTCCGTGTCGTCTGAGGCGCTGCCTTTGATCGGCGATCGAGCGCAGCTTTGGGGAAAAGATTTACCCATTGAAGAAATTGCCCGGCAGGCGGATAGTCTGCCGTATGTTTTGATGTGTGGTTTGGGCCCGCGGGTTACACGAACCTATTTTTCGCCATCGACTGTGAGCCTTGAATCGTGAAAAAATCAAAAATTGCGTTTGTGTGTGAGGATTGCGGCTCGGAGTACACCAAATGGCAAGGCCAATGCCATGATTGCAGCGCTTGGAACACGTTAAAGCAAATTCAATTGGGCAATGTGCGGAGCGAGCGCCGTCGTGAGGGTTATGCCGGCACGCTCGAAGTGCTGCAAACCTTGGGCGAGGTGGCCTTGGCAGAGCAGCCTCGCTTGGCATCCTCCTCAGACGAATTTAATCGAGTCTTAGGTGGGGGTTTGGTTGCGGGATCTGCGGTATTAATTAGCGGCTCACCCGGTGCGGGAAAAAGTACCTTGCTCATTCAAATTCTATGTGAGCTGGCCAAAACTCAGAACTGTTTGTATGTCACCGGTGAAGAAAGTCTCGCGCAGATTGCGATGCGAGCGAACCGGCTCCGGCTGCAGACGGATCGGCTTAAGGTCATGTCCCAAACCAGCGTCGAGGCCATTGCTGCGGTTTGGGATCAGGAGCGCCCCAATGTGCTGGTGATCGACTCGATTCAGGTGATGCAAAGCGACGTCATTGAATCGGCCCCAGGTAGCGTGACGCAAGTCAGAGAGACAGCCGCACAACTGATCCAAAAGGCAAAACAAACGGGCACCATTTTAATTCTCGTGGGCCATGTCACCAAAGACGGCAATCTTGCTGGGCCACGCGTACTCGAACACATGATTGACTCTTTTTTGATGTTAGAGGGCGATGCGGATGGGCGATATCGCACCTTGCGATCGATTAAAAACCGCTTTGGCGCGGTGAACGAGTTGGGTATTTTTGCCATGACCGATCAGGGGCTCAAGGATGTCGCCAACCCCTCTGCGATCTTTCTCAACCGGGCAGAAATTGATACCCCGGGTAGTATTGTGATGGCGATATGGGAGGGTACTCGGCCGCTACTGGTTGAGGCCCAAGCGCTGGTTGATCAGAGTGCGTTTTCGAATCCTCGCCGGATTGCGGTCGGGTTCGAGCAAAATCGTCTGGCTATGTTGCTTGCCGTATTAAGTCGCCACGGCGGTCTTCAAGTTGCCGACCAGGATGTTTATATCAACGCCGTCGGCGGCATCCGAGTTGATGAAACCAGTAGCGACCTTGCTGTTTTGATGGCGGTGGTGTCTAGTTTTCGCAATCGCGCGTTGCCGCGAGATTTAATCTGTTTTGGTGAGGTTGGGCTCAGCGGCGAGATCCGGCCTGTTCCGAACGGCCAAGAGCGCTTGCGCGAGGCCGCCAAACACGGGTTCACGCGCGGTTTGGTTCCAAAAGGGAACTATCCAAAGCAGCCGATCAAGGGCATGGAACTCAAAGCGGTTAGTCAGTTGTCAGAGGCCTTGTCAGCCGCTGGGGACTGGTTATAACTAGGTCGCGAGTTTTTTATAGCGCACCCGGGTTGGTACAAAGTCGTTACCCAAACGTTTCCTACGGTCCGCTTCGTATTCAGAGTAATTGCCTTCGAAGAAATTCGCTTGGCTGTCACCTTCAAACGCTAGAATATGCGTTGCGATGCGATCCAGAAACCAACGGTCGTGTGAGATCACCATGATTGCGCCCGGGTAGGACTCAATCGCAGACTCCAGTGCTCGTAGGGTTTCAACATCGAGGTCGTTGGTGGGCTCATCGAGTAGGAGGAAGTTTGCTCCAATTTTCAATAGCTTGGCCAGATGGACCCGGTTGCGTTCCCCGCCCGAAAGGTCTTTCACCAGTTTTTGCTGATCCGCGCCTTTAAAGTTAAAGCGGCCGACATAAGATCGAGATGGGGTTTCATACTTACCAATGCGAATGATTTCGTTGCCTTCTGAAATTTCTTCCCAAACCGTGTGGTCGTCGTTGAGTGAGTCCCGGCTCTGATCGACGAAACCAAGTTGCACGGTTGAACCCAACGTAATCGTGCCCGTATCGGGTTGGTCTTGGCCGCTGATCATGCGGAATAGCGTCGACTTACCGGCGCCGTTACCGCCGATGATGCCAACGATACTGCCCTTCGGTAGGGTTAAGCTCAGATCGTTGATGAGTAAACGATCTTCGAACCCTTTTGAAACATTATTGATCTCAAGCACTTGGTCACCGAGCCTGGGCCCGGGTGGAATATAGAGTTCTTGGGTTTCGTTTCGGGTTTGAAATTCTTGTGAATTGAGCTCCTCAAAGCGCGATAGCCGCGCCTGATTCTTTGCTTGTCGCGCTTTGGGTTGCGAGCGCACCCACTCCAACTCGGCTTTGATGGTTTTCTGCCGTGCTTGCTCTTGACGCTGCTCGGTTGCGAGGCGTTTTTCTTTGGCTTCTAGCCAGGCCGAATAATTCCCCTCGTAAGGAATACCGTGTCCCCGGTCGAGTTCCAGAATCCATCCCGCGGCATTATCCAAAAAGTATCGATCGTGGGTAATGGCAACGACAGTACCAGGAAATTCGGTAAGGAACTGTTCGAGCCAGCCAACGCTTTCTGCATCAAGGTGGTTGGTGGGCTCGTCTAACAACAACATGTCTGGATTGGACAAAAGCAGGCGGCACAGCGCAACCCGTCGTTTTTCGCCGCCGGAGAGCGTGTCGACACTGCTCGTAAACGCTGGTAATCGTAAGGCATCCGCCGCAACTTCTATTTTGCGCTCAAGGTCCCAGCCGTCCACAGCATCGATTTTTAATTGCAAAGCGCCTTGCCGGTCTAAGAGTTCGGTCATTTCGTCATCTGTCATGGGTTCGGCGAACCGATCGCTAATGGCGTTGAATTCATCCATTAAATCTTTGATTTCGCGAACACCGTCCTCAACATTGCCGAGCACGTCTTTGCTGGCGTCCAACTCAGGCTCTTGTGGCAAATAACCGATTCTGAGTTCCGGTTGGGGCCGCGCTTCACCTAAGTGTTCCTGATCGAGCCCGGCCATGATGCGCAGCAGGCTAGACTTACCCGAGCCATTCAGGCCGAGCACGCCGATCTTCGCGCCCGGAAAAAACGACAAAGAAATGTCTTTTAAAATGACGCGATTCGGCGGAACGACCTTACCGACGCGAGACATTGTGAAAACGTATTGTGCCATTGGAAAATCCCTTAAAGGTTCTATCGTTAACATCATTTACGGCGAGTCGGGGCGGGCTGTTATCAACAATGCAGGCAGGATCCTTTTTAGATCGCGCCGTATCCCCAAGGCTTAATTGTCGCATATTTTTGTGACAGGTTATGAGCGTCTTGCTGGCGGCCGCTGGCGTTTGGCCATCTCGTCAGGACTTAGCTGGGACGGGTCTCGGTTGATTTGCTTTAGGATTTAGCTTTGCTTCGCCGGCAACGTTCCGAACAATATTTCACCTTTGCCCAGTCTTTGCGCCATTTTTTTCGCCAGGTGAAAACAAGCCCACAGTACATGCAAACCTTGGTGGGTAAATCACGCTTTTGGTGGGTCATACAAGAATGCCTTGGCTTTGGGTGGTATAAAGGCGTGAGCTTTGATTATCGCACTACCAGCCCGTTTTGCAGAAGTCTGGCTTTGGTAGAACCAGAGCGGCTCAAAAATTGTCTTTACGCGCGACTGCCAAGACGTTGGAAGGTCCCCTGATCCAATAGCATTCACGGTGCTGCGAAAGCAGATGCGAGGCCGAGCCGGCGCGATTCGAATTTTCGGTTAGTGGTTTGATGGCCTTGATCACGTTATCATTCTTGGGTTCTCACCTGCGTTGATCGAAGGCCCGATATCATGATAAGTCTTTCCGAATTTTTACCTGAAATGATTGCGACAATCGTGGGTGTTGCACTCGGCGGGATGGGCGCAGTCTACAGCAGTCGACGGCAGGTTAAGGAGATCAAGAGAAAGCGTGCCAAGATTTTTTTGAAAAACCTTGAAAGCGAAATTGCTGAGAACATGCAGGTCATAGAAGTTGCCTATCAAACGTATACAAGTTCGGATCATGGTCGGTCTTTTTTTTTGGGGTCCATTGCTTGGGATACCGCGACGGTTAGGGGTGATCTGGCGGATGTATTAGGCCTTGAGTTGGCTGATTCGATTGAAAATCAGTACCGCATCTTTTTTAGAATTCGCTACTATGTCGATTTGATGACGCAATTGTGGTTTGCGCCGGTTGAGATTGATGGTCGGGCGGAAATTCAGGAAGGCTTTAAAAATCATATTATCAAGAACCTAAATCAGGCTCGCGAGCATTTCTCTGAAGTACAGGCGGCAATTGATGAGGCAAAAAAGGCGATGACCGGTCGCGAGCGAGCCTAAGGCGCGGGCAAGGGTCGGTTTATAGTTCGTCTGCTTCGGTTGTGGAGTCGTAAATGTTTTGTCCCTTTTGCAGTCATAGCGAAACCAAAGTGAATGACAGCCGTTTGGTGGCGGAAGGTCATCAAGTGCGTCGTCGCCGCGAGTGTTTGGCTTGTGGGGAACGTTTCACCTCCTTTGAATCGGCTGAATTGATGATGCCGCGGGTGATCAAGTCAGACGGCAGTCGTGAGCCGTTTAATGAAGAGAAGCTTCGGTCTGGTCTTATGCGTGCCCTTGAAAAGCGTCCGGTAAGCCTTGAGGGCGTGGAGGCAGTCTTGTCACGGATTAAAAGTGCGCTGCGTGCAACGGGTGAGCCGGAACTCAAGAGTCTAGAGTTAGGCGAGCTGGTGATGAATGAGTTGCGGGTCTTAGACGAAGTGGCCTACGTTCGGTTTGCATCGGTCTATCGCAGCTTTCAAGATATTGATGAATTTAAACGTGAAATTGACTCAATGGGTAAAAACAAACGCAAGCGCGCTGCGAAAAAATCAGCGACCAGTCAGTCGACGTGATGGACCAAACATTTCTCGCGCAAGCTTTTCGGCTTGCACAGCAAGGTCGGTTTACAACAGACCCTAATCCTCGTGTGGGTTGCGTTTTAGTGCGAGAGGGCCGGGTGATTGGGCAAGGATTTCATAAGATGGCGGGTGGCCCGCATGCCGAAGCAGAAGCCCTCGCCAATGCGACAGAATCTGTGGTTGGCGCAACCGCTTATGTCACCTTGGAGCCTTGTAGCTACCATGGTCGAACGCCCTCGTGCGCCGACGCCTTAATTAAGGCCGGTGTTGCTCGGGTCGTTGCCGCGGCGCCAGACCCTCATCCTAGAAACAGAGGCGCCGGTTTTGATTTGCTTGAGGCGGCTGGGATCGAGGTTGTTCGAGAGGGTGATCGCGCCGGGGCAAAGGCGCTGAATCCTGGTCACGAAAAGGCCCATACCGAGGGCAGACCTTATGTTCGCTTGAAGCTTGCGGCCACGATGGATGGTTTTACCGGGCTGCCAAATGGACAAAGCCAGTGGATTACTTCGCCGGCAGCAAGGCTCGAAGTACAACGCTTGCGCGCCCAGAGTTCTGCGATTGTTACCGGTGCCAATACCGTGCTCAGCGACGATCCAGCGCTCACGGTTCGAGATCCCCGAATAGACTTGCAATACAGTGACCTTATTTTGGCGCGGCCGAAACCGGTCTATGTGCTCGATAGCCAAAGCCGAACCGAGGCGACGGCAAAAGTCTACAGCAACCCTTTGGCGCGTCAGGTTTGCGGATTGCAGACGCCCAACGCGCATCCTACGGCGCTTAAAACCAAGCTCAATTCTGACGGGCAGATCGATTTGCCACGCTTTTTTGAAGCCTTAGCGGCAAAAGGCGTTTTGGAAGTTTTAGTTGAATGCGGGCCGACCCTTGCCGGCGCCGTTGTGCAGGCAAACTTAGTGGATGAGCTGGTGTTGTTTTTAGCGCCGAAATTTATGGGGATGGGTAAGCCGTTACTTCAACTTCCAGAACTTGATAAGATGAGCGACTTGCGGGCATGGTCCTTGTTCGAAACGCGCAGATTTGGACCTGATCTAAAGCTTGTTTTAAAACCCGACTGATCCCAACCGTTCAAAGGACGATTCAGAGATGACCCGATTAATTGAAGGCGATTTGGTCGCCAGTACCGCAGGGATTACGATCGTTGTTGCTCGATTTAATGAATTGATTGTTGATAGCCTGTTAAATGGCGCGCTGACGACGCTCAAGCGACACGGTGTTCAGGATAAGCATATTACCATTGTGAAAGTACCGGGTGCTTTTGAGATTCCGCTTGCGGCACAGTTGGCTGCCGAGCAACCTGACTGCGCCGCTGTGATCACCCTAGGTGCTGTTATTCGAGGTGGCACCCCCCATTTTGACTACGTTGCGGGTCAAGCGGCAAGTGGCGTGACTGCCGTTGCTTTAAAGACCGGAAAGCCAGTTGTTTTTGGTGTGCTGACGACTGATACCATTGAGCAAGCCATTGAGCGTGCCGGAACCAAAGCCGGTAATAAGGGCGGTGATGCTGCGATGACCGCTCTAGAGATGATCAATCTCATAAGAAAAATGGCATGAAATCCACGCCCTCGGCGCGACATAGAGCTCGTAAACTCGCTGTTCAAGCGTTGTACCAGCTGCACTTCCAGGAGGCGTCGCCCAGCCAAGTGATTCAAGAGTTTCTTGAAGACAATGATTTAAAGCGTGCGGATGTGGCCTATTTTGAAGCGTTGGTTTTGGGCGTTAGCCAGCAAAAGGCTGCGTTGTGGAACAAGGTTTGTGAATTGTTGGATCGCGCGCCTGAGCAGATTGACCCAGTCGAAAAAAGCATTCTGCTGCTAGGGGCCTTCGAGCTATCAGCGCATCTGGAAATTCCCTTCAAGGTTGTCATTACCGAATCGGTTGATCTGGCCAAGATCTTCGGTGCGACCGACAGTTACAAGTACGTGAATTCGATTTTGGACGGTTTGGCAATGACGCTGCGAACGATTGAAGTGGGTGCGCTGCAGGTTCGATGAGCCTCTCTGAATTCGAAATTATTGATCAATACTTTACGCCCCTAGGACATTGGCAGGGCCCGCATACTGCGCTGGGTCCGGGCGATGACTGCGCCGTATTGAGTCCACCGGCAGGCCACCAGCTTTGTGTATCGTCGGATACCTTTATCGAAGGTGTTCATTTTCCGGTTGGCGCAAACGGCGCGCTAGTTGCTCGCAGAACCCTAGCAGGCGCGGTGAGTGATCTGGCGGCGATGGGCAGTGAGCCGCTTGCCGTGACCGGAGCGCTTACCTTAGTGACAGCGGTCCCGGATTGGTTGGCGTCTTTTTCGGGGGCTTTGTCAGCGTTGATTCAGGATTGGCAGCTGCCGTTGGTTGGCGGCAATATCAGCCGAGGCTCTGAGTTGTCGGTAACTTGGACAGTGATTGGCTCGGTGCCGGCGGGGTCCTATGTCACGCGTGATGGCGCGTCTGCCGGCGAGGATATTTATGTCAGCGGCTGGCCGGGTCGCGCGGGTCTTGCTTTGTCAAAACTACAAACCGGGCAGCAACCGTCGGAGCGGCTCGCCAAGCATTATCTTGCACCGACGCCGCGTTTGTTATTGGGTCAGTCTCTGCGGGGGCTTGCATCCGCCATGATTGACGTCTCAGATGGGGTTTTAGCGGACTTAAATCACCTATTGCAGGCCAGCGCGCTCGGGGCTCGGTTAAATGCGCAGTCTATGGCCGTTGATGAGCTGCTTCTGGCGACCGCGGATAGCCCGGCGGCGGCACTGACGCTGTTCCTCACGGCAGGAGACGATTATGAGCTGTGTTTTATCGCGCCCAGCTCGGCTCGTGCTGAGATCGATCGATTGGCGCTGAAACTGCCACTCCCGTTGAACCGTATTGGTGAAACCAAAGCTGAATTGGGATTGATGATCGAGAATTTACCGGATTCCGTTACCGAATCGATGTTGATCAAAACCTCCGGATACCGGCATTTCTCATGACGCCAACGCTCGCGAATGTATGGAAAAGCCCAACGCTGATATTGGCGTTAGGCTTTGGCGCGGGATTGGTTAAGAAAGGCCCTGGTACTGCGGGAAGTTTGGTGGGCTTGCTTATGTATTGCGCGATGGCGCAGCTCTCACCAGCGGTCTATGTTGGCTTGGTTGCGCTTGGTTTTGGTGGCGGCATCTGGGTCTGCGGTCGGGCTGCAGCGCAGCTTCAAATCAAAGATCCCGGTTGTATTGTCTGGGATGAGATTATCGGAATGTTGATTGCCTGTTGGCTAGTCCCCTTAGAGCCGGCTTGGTTACTGTTGGCTTTTGGCCTGTTCCGATTATTCGATATCCGGAAACCCTGGCCGATGAGCTGGCTTGATCGAAACGTTGGAGGCGGCTTAGGGATTATGGTTGATGACGTGGCGGCAGGGCTTGTTTCCTGCGCGCTGGTTCATTTAGCGATGTTTGGTGCGGCAAGCGGACCACTGGTTTCGGGGTAGTTGTCAAAGTTGATTAGGAATGACAAGGTATCGCCTTGTGATCGTGGTTAAAGGATTGTGTTATGAAAATTCACCAGATTTATACTTACAACGACCTTAGAAATTTCACATACGTTTTGGAGCTGGGTGATCAAGGCGCCATCGTTTTGGACCCTTGGGATGCAGACGAGGTCACTAGGTTTTTAGCGGACCACAAGCTGTCCTTGAAAGCAGTCATCAACACCCACGAGCATTGGGACCATACCCGGGGTAACGAGGCGCTGGTGGCGGCGCATCAATGCGAGGTTTGGGCCCATCAAAATGGCGAGGGCAAAATTCCTGGCATGACCCGCGCGTTAACCGCGGGAGAAGCCATAGACCTTGCCCCAGACGTTGTTATGACCGTTATGGATACACCGGGACACACGTTCGCGCACCTTTGTTTTTTGATAACAACCAACGGTGCGCCCAGCGCCGTATTCACCGGCGATACACTTTTTAACGCCGGCGTTGGCAATTGTCATAACGGCGGTAGCCCAGAAGCACTCTATCAAACGATTCGAGCGCAATTTCATACCCTCAGTGATGCTGTGGTTGTTTATCCCGGTCATGATTACCTAGAAAATAATTTGCGATTTACGCTGCACCTTGAACCGAGTAACGCGGTCGCAAGTCAGTGGCTTGACCGCATTGCTGGCAATGATCCCGGCAAGAATCAGGTGGTAACAACCATTGGCGACGAGCGATCGATTAACGCTTTTTTTAGGTTGGGTAGCG
>Ga0209335_10004620_pt1 | contig 13003 bp, 14 predicted proteins | sample COG_09_FD_184753 | JGI IMG/M metagenome (GOLD analysis project Ga0209335, IMG submission 184753) | Pelagic Microbial community sample from North Sea - COGITO 998_met_09 (SPAdes) (version 2) | ecosystem: Environmental > Aquatic > Marine > Neritic zone/Coastal water | place: Helgoland, sampling...
TTGCAAACGCGGCGCGAGCATAGGGCCTGGCGACGGTTGCTAATTCTGCTTCAGCCATCGGGTCTCCTAAAGCTCTTGTGAAAGCTTCGTTAACATTGCTTCATGCGCTGTGCGATCGATCGACTGTGCCAAGATTTTCTCAGCGCCTTCGACGGCCAAATCGCTTACGCGCGCCCGCAAGGATTCACGGGCCCGACTGATTTCTTGATCAATCGCCTCCTGAGCGCCATCGATAATTCGCTTCGCTTCCTCTTTTGCCTGATCCTTCGCTTCATCCAAGATCTGGTTCGCACGGCTTCTCGCCTGCGTAATCAATTCGCCTGCTTCTCGCTTCGCGGCTTCAAGCTCATTGGCTGCAGACTCGTTCGCTTGCAGCAATTGTTGCTCGGCGCGGGAGGCATTCTCCAAGCCGTCTGCAATCAATTTCTGGCGCGTTCGCATCATTTCTGTGAGTGGCGGCCAGACATAGCGCATGCAAAAGACCACAAACATCACGAAAGCAATGAGCTGACCCAACATGGTAAGATTAATATTCACGCGTCACCTCTTCGAGATTCGTTCGTCGGGTAAACCTAAAGGGCAAAAATCATATAAAGCGAAATACCAACGCCAATAATCGGTACCGCATCGACCAATGCCAACACGATGAACAATTGGGTTAAGAGCATAGGTTGTAGTTCTGGCTGACGTGCTACGCCTTCCAAATATTTACCACCTAACATCCCGATACCCACACCACTGCCGATTGCAGCCAAACCCATTAAAATACCGCCCGCTATAAAGATTAGCGCCTGTGCTTCGTTCATTGTTAGCTCCTCGTTTACTTTGAACCGAAAGTTTAGTGTTCACCCGTATCATGAGCCTGCGTCAAATAAACGATGGTCAAGATCATGAAAACGAATGCCTGTAATCCTATAATTAGAATATGAAAGATCGCCCAGGGCAGCGATAAAGCCCACTGCGCGTAGAACGGCAGCAGTGCAATTAGGATAAAAATCATTTCGCCGGCATACAAATTACCGAACAACCGCAGGCCATGAGACAGTGGTTTTGCGATCATGTCGACGGTTTCGAGAATAAAGTTAAACCAATACATTGACCAATGCGGGATCGGATGGGTGACAAGACCCGCACCAAACTTTTTGGCCCCTTTGATTTTGAAATTATAGTACAACACCAGGATAAAGACCCCGATTGACATACCCAACGTTGCATTTGGATCGGTTGTTGCAACGACCTTAAAATAGGGTACGCCAGCCAGTGCCGCGGCATGCGGAATGAAATCAACTGGGATCAGGTCCATTAAGTTCATTAAAAAAACCCAGACCAAGATGGTCAGCGACAAGGGACCGATTAACGCGTTCGGACGACTACCAAACACTTGCGCGATATTGGTTTCAACAAATTCGACGGTCATCTCACAAAGGTTTTGAAGCGTGCCCGGCACCCCTGCGGTTGCATGGCGGGCTGCCGTGATGAAAAGCGCCAAAAAGACAAAACCTAAGCCTAGGGACCAAATCATCGTGTCTAGGTTGATGGCATAAAAGCCCATTTGTTTGATTTCTTCTGGGCTGTGGGCAATGCCCCAGGAGCCATCCGGCAACTGGCCATAGGTCAAATTGGTCAAATGGTGTTGGATATACTCTTGCGATGTTGGCGCGTTGCTTGCCATTGCTTACCTGACCCCTAATTCGTTCTTCAACTATCAATGGTATGACGGTTAAATCTTCGTCTGGTTCTGCGTTAACGCGTTCAGCGTTAACAGAACGACTCTGAGCGGGTTACCGACCCGCCCTCAATACCTTTGCGCGCTGCATCCCCACTCGAGCCCAAATTAACTGGCTCGCGATGACGCCAACTAAAAAACCCGGTAGCATCAACTCAGGCCAAGCGATCAAAGCCCCAATCGTGCCCAATCCAAGCAGCATCCACTTGATCCCCTGCGACCACCAAAGGGCCCTAAAACCCCTGGCATTTAGCAAACAACCTTGGACAGTTGCGGCAACGCCGGTAATGACCAAACCCAACATTGCAGACCCTGCTGCACCCCATCCCGTCACTAAGGCGAAGCAACTCGCTGCTACGACGAAGATTAAATGCATCGTCAGCGCCGCTTTTAACAGGGCCTGCCACTTAAACACGTCGCCCTCCCAAGACCATCATGCCTAATGCAACACCCGCTTCAGGCCCAGTTTTCGGCGGGCAGAGTATAGAGATATTAAGATCGACCTTCAACTTTATCCTTGAAGAATTTCGGTTTTCACCCGGATTAGTCATTTACGGTCTTGTTGAGAAAACCCCGCTCGATTTAAAACCCCTTCGAGTTCGTCAAAAGAATTGTAATCAATCACCAACTGGCCCTTACGTGCCCCTTTCTTTTTGAGTTTGACCACCTGCCCAAAGTACTCAGACAATCGATGTTCTAACCGAACAACATCTGCATCTTGCCGCAGGCCGACTGTTTCGACGGCCGGCGACAGCCGCCGTTTTACCAGGTTTTCAGCCTGCCTGACGGTTAATTGCTGAGCCACAATTTGGCGCGCAATTTGACCTTGGGCTTCCGGCTCTAGGGTCAGTAGTGCTCTGGCGTGACCCATTTCTAATTGACCGGCCGCGAGCATTTCCGCCGCGATGCCGCCCAACTTTGACAGCCGGATTGCATTGCTCACCGCTGTTCGGCTTTTGCCAACCGCATCGCCCACTTCTTGATGGGTCAGTGAAAACTCCTCAACCAAGCGGCTCAGGGCGAGCGCTTCGTCCAAGGGGTTCAGATTTTCTCGCTGGATGTTTTCAATTAAACCAAGGGCTAACTGGTTTTTGGGCTCAACGGTTCTAATCAAACAGGGCAACTGATCCAAGCCTGCGAGCTGACTTGCTCGCCAGCGGCGCTCTCCAGCAATTAATTCAAAGCGTTTCGGTTCAATCTGGCGAACTAAAATGGGCTGCATCACACCGTGCAATCGAATGGAGGCCGCGAGTTCTTCGAGCTTTTCACTATCGAACTGTCTTCTCGGTTGAAAACGGCCCGGTTGAATCCATTCGACAGGAATAAGGCGCAGGGTCTCCTGATCTATCTGCGCATCCATTAAACCCGCATGTTTGGCCACATCATCAACCGGTGCCACCCCTGGCGTCGGCCCGAGCAGTGCATCCAATCCACGCCCTAACCCCCTCTTCTTACCCGCCATGCTATTGCTCCCAAGAACGTCCGACTCGCGAATGTTCTGATTTTGGTTAATCGGTTTTGGTCTCTACCGCTTTTGCGCCACGGTCCATTGCAGCTGCCGCGTCCAGTTCCCGCCGGACCAACTCTCCCGCAAGCGCAAGGTAAGCTTTAGCGCCAGAAGATGCAGGATCATAAGCCACGATGGGCAATCCATGACTGGGCGCCTCGGCCAAACGTACGTTTCTGGGAATCACCGTTCGATACAATTTTTCACCAAAGTGTTGTTGTAATTGCTCAGAAACATCTTTCGTTAGGCTGTTGCGTGGATCAAACATCGTCCTAACAATACCTTCGATCTGAAGGCTTGGGTTGAGATGCGCAACCACGCGCTTAATGGTTTCAACCAAAGCGGACAGTCCTTCAAGCGCATAGTACTCGCATTGCATCGGAATGATCAGACTCGTTGCGGCCGCAAGCGCATTAATCGTGAGCAGGTTTAACGCCGGTGGACAATCAATCACCACATAATCAAACTCGCCGCTCGCATGGCTTAATGCTGTTTTTAATCGATACTCCCGGTCTTCAACATCCAATAAGTCGATTTCAGCACCGGTTAAATCGGCGTTTGCGCCAACGACCTTTAAGCTGCCTGCCCCATCAACCATCACATCTTGTAACCCTTGATCCAAGACCAGCACATCGTAAGCTGATTCTGCCAAGGCCGCCTTATCGACGCCGCAACCCATTGTTGCGTTGCCTTGGGCATCTAAATCGATGAGTAAAACCCGGCGCCGCATGGCGGCAAGACAAGCTGCCAAATTAACGGCGGTTGTGGTTTTTCCAACCCCGCCTTTTTGGTTAACCACTGCAAAGACTTTCAACTGTGGCTCCTTGATCGATTCACGTGGTGATTCATCGGCCTGATTTCAATCACAAACCGATCCTCCTGCAGACCAGGCACCGACAAAGGCCACAGCTCGGTTGTGGCTTGCTGGTTGAGCTGATGCAAGACGTCAGCTTCAGGCGATTTGCCCAACATTGCGAGTATAGCGCCATCTTCCTTTAGCAAGTGTTTTATTGCGGGCAGCAGAACCGGCAATGGTTTAAAGGCTCGGCACAGCACTTGATCAAAACCCCCTGCCGAGATCGCTTCAACCCGGTCATGGACCACCGTCAGGTTTGTCAGACCCAGCACCGCCTTAACCTGCGTTAAGAATCTTGTTTTTTTACTATTTGAGTCGACCAATACAAAATCTTGATTCGGTAAACAGATCGCCAGCGGTATGCCAGGCAGACCCGCACCCGTTCCAACATCAATGACCTGATGCCCCGAAACAAACGGCAGAATAACCAGCGAGTCGAGCAAGTGACGGATAACCTGGCCGCGATCATCGCGTATCGCGGTCAAGTTGAACGCCTTGTTCCACTGCTGCAACAATCGAAGATAATTCAAGAATGCACCTTCAACCTCAAACACATCCAACGGAACGCTCGATTGTATTTGCGGTTGCTGCGCCGCAAAGGCCCGCAATCCATCAGCTAACTCGGCTTCCAAGCTCAAATGGTTGCTGCCTGCTTGACGATGCCGCCCTTGCGTTTTAAGTGCACCAAAAGTAATGAAACCGCAGCGGGGGTAACACCCGAGATTCGACCGGCCTGACCGATGTTTTCAGGTTTTACTTGCGCCAGTTTCTGTCTAACTTCATTGGAAAGACCCGAAATCAACGAATAATCAAGATCCAAGGGGATAGCAAGGCCTTGCTGCGCTTTGAGCCGCGCGATTTCTTGGGTTTGTCGATCAATATAACCTTGGTACTTAAACTCAATTTCGACCTGCTCACTAACCTCAACCTCGGGTAGCGGCCGCCCGGCAGCCGCCAATAAATCGGGTAGATTCACTTCTGGGCGCTTAATCAATTCCGATAAACGATACTCTTTGTGCATCGGCTCGCTCAAAACAGCGTCCACGTCGGCATTACCCGCGAACACCAAGGCCGATTTCATCTCAACCTTTAAAGACTCAATCGCTTTTTGTTTTTGCTCGAAGGCCTGGAACTGTTCATCCGACAGCAGCCCAAATCTCCGAGCCGTCGTGCACAGTCTTTGATCAGCATTGTCCTGGCGAAGGATGAGCCGATATTCTGCTCGACTGGTAAACATTCTATAAGGCTCTAAGGTTCCAAGGGTGATCAGATCATCAACCAAAACGCCGATGTAAGCCTCCGATCGCGCGGGCGACCAGGCAGGATCACCGCGCGCTTGTAAGACGGCATTAATCCCAGCCAAGATGCCCTGCGCACCCGCTTCTTCATAACCGGTTGTGCCATTGATTTGGCCCGCAAAGAATAAGCCGTTTAGATGCTTGGTTTCCAAGGACGATTTGAGCTCTTTGGGCTCAAAGTAATCGTACTCAATTGCGTAACCCGGTCGTGTGATGTGCGCGGATTCAAACCCCGGGATACTCCGTAACAGCTCAACCTGAACGTCATAAGGTAAGCTCGTAGAAATCCCGTTTGGGTAGAGCTCGTGCGTCTTAAGACCCTCAGGTTCGATGAAAATTTGATGGGATGTTTTGTCGGCAAACCGTACGATCTTATCTTCAATCGATGGGCAATACCTTGGCCCGATCCCGTCGATGACACCAGAATACAAGGGCGAGCGGTCGAGACCTGCTCGGATAATCTCGTGGGTTTTCTCCGTCGTATGGGTGATGTAACAAGGCACCTGCTCAGGGTGGCATCCCGCTACCGACCAAAATGACATCTTAGGCGTTGGTTGATCCCCAGGTTGCGGCGTAAGCGTCCTAAAATCGACACTGCGCGCATCAACCCGAGGCGGCGTGCCTGTTTTTAACCGGCCCACCGCAAAGGGCAGCTCTCTTAACCGATCCGCCAGTCGATTTGAGGCAGAATCCCCAGCACGGCCACCACTCTCTTGGTTCAGGCCAACATGAATGACCCCGCCCAAAAAAGTGCCCACAGTTAGAATCACCGAGCGGGCCAGAAAGCGCTGTTGCATTTGGGTAACGACCCCCACGACTCGGTCACCTTCAACGATCAAATCATCAACCGATTGTTGAAAAATTCTGAGCTTGGGTTGGTTTTCCAATCGAGCCCGAATGAATTGTTTGTACAATTGGCGGTCCGTTTGGGCTCTCGTGGCTCGGACAGCAGGGCCCTTTCGGGCATTCAAAACCCTGAAATGAATGCCGGCGGCGTCCGCTGCCTCGGCCATCACGCCGCCCAAGGCATCAATTTCGCGAACCAAATGGCTCTTACCAATCCCGCCTATGGCCGGATTGCAGGACATTTGACCCAAGGTCTCAATATTTTGAGTCACCAACAGTGTTTCGGCGCCCATGCGCGCAGCTGCTAGGGCCGCTTCGCTGCCGGCATGGCCTCCGCCCACAACAATCACATCAAATGTCTCTTGCACTGCACTACCCTCGAATTATTGGTTGGCCCTATTCATGCCAATAAGGTTATCGACGCTCGCCCAGCCTCTCCGGTCTAAGCTCTACCAGGTGACAACTGGGCCTTTACCGACAAGGGATTGCGCCGACCTACGCCAACCCACTCCTAACGCAATGTTAGGATGCTTTGGCTCGGATCCCAAGCCCTACAAACGTTCCTCACTTACCGATACAAAAACTGCTGAATATTTTCCCAAGCAGGTCATCGCTCGTGACCTGCCCCGTAATTTCACCGAGCGCAACCTGGGCTCGCTTTAAGTCTTCTGCCATAAATTCTCCTGGCAACCCTGTTATCAAACTGTTTTTCGCCTCAGCCAGATGCTGAGCCGCTTCAGTTAATGCGACGATATGGCGGGTCCTCGCAGAAAACAATGACTCCGAATCTTCGCTAACACCCGCCATTGCCTTAATGCCGGAGGCCAAATCATCCCAGCCAAGACCCGTCTTGGCCGACACCATAAAGATGTGGGCATCCCGCACTAACAAGTCCGATAACTGGTTTTGCATGATTTCAGGCAATAAATCCATTTTGTTTAGGACAATCAGTCGCTTGAGCGGTGCATCATCTTGAAACAAGGCCGCTTGAGCCGCGACCAAGTGTCGCTCAAGCACGCTTCGGCTCAAATTCAGACGGGGCAAATCGAGGGTGGTTACATCGATGATCCATAGCGACAAATCTGCCATCAAAGCCGTTTGGTACGAGCGCGCGATACCCTCTCGTTCGATCTCGTCTGCGGCTTCACGGATACCCGCCGTATCTGCGATTTGAATCGGATAACCATCCAACACTAATTGCTCACGAATCACATCCCGCGTTGTACCTGGTACCGCCGTCACAATCGCACTGTCTTGACCTGAAAACCGATTTAGAACACTGGACTTACCCGCGTTCGGCGACCCAACAAGCGCAATCGATAATCCTGCCTGCAGCCTTCGACCCTGCTCGGCCTGCTTTAAGATCTCCTCCAATTGGGCTTCAATCATTGTTGTTCGTTCAAGTACAAAAGGTTCTGCCAGAAAATCGATCTCCTCTTCCGGGAAATCAATCGACGCCTCGATATAAATTCGAAGCTCAGTCACTGCAGAAACAAGCGCGTTCACTGCTTTTGAAAAAATGCCCGTCAAAGACCCGAGCGCGCTTTTTGCAGCCTGCTCGGACGCGCTCGCAATCAGATCGGCCACAGCCTCAAGTTGCACCAAGTCCATCTTGTCGTTCAAAAAAGACCGCTCACTAAACTCGCCTGGTCGCGCCATTCTGGCGCCCCCTTCAACACAGGTTTGAATCAGAGAATGAACGACAATGGGGCCGCCATGACCCTGAAATTCAACGATGTCTTCGCCGGTGAAAGAATTTGGTGCTTTAAAATACAAGACCAAGCCCTGATCAAAAGTGTCCCCAGTTGAGGTTTTAAAGGATCGAAAATAAGCATGCCGAGGTTTACTGATTGGCCCCACGACACCTTGCGCAATGGCTAAGGCGTTTGCGCCCGAAAGGCGCACAACCGAGATACCAGCGTGACCAGAAGGTGTTGCTTCAGCAATAATCGTCTCAGGAGCGTCTGGGGTCTTAGCTTCTGGGTGCGTTTTCAAGTTGACGCGTCACATACAGTTGCTGCAACACCGAAAGGATGTTGTTGATCAGCCAATACAAAACCAGACCGGACGGAAACCACAGGAAAAACACCGTGAAAATAATGGGCATAAATTTAAAGACTTTCGCCTGAACCGGATCGGGCGGCTCTGGCTGCATCATTTGCGTGAGATACATCGAGATACCCATTAAAATTGGTAAGACAAAGAAAGGGTCCATCACAGACAAATCATCGATCCAGAGGATAAACGGCGCATGCCGCAGCTCAACACTTTCCATCAGGGTCCAATACAGCGCTAAAAACACAGGCATTTGAAGCAAAATAGGCAAGCATCCTCCAAGGGGGTTCGCGCCCTCTTTTTTATACAGCTCCATCATCGCCTGGCTAAATTTTTGCCTATCTTCACCATACCGCTCTTTCAATCGCACCATTTCGGGCTGCAACTTCCGCATCTTGGCCATTGATTTAAAACTTGCCGCAGAAAGCGGATACAGCAACGTTTTGACGCAGACCGTGAGTAAGATAATGGCAAAACCCCAGTTATTCACCAAAGAATGAATCCAGGTGAGGGCGGAGAACAAGGGTTGCGCTATAAACCACAAAAAACCGTAATCAACCGTTAAATCTAGGCCCTTAGCAATCTCTGCCAAGGTTGATTGATTTTTTGGTCCCGCATAAAAAGATCCACCGAGTTCCCCGCGTCCGCCTTGAGCGACCGTTAAAACGCCTGAAGTGAAGCCTAAGGTGTACAGGTTTTGCGCCGGCTCATCCGTCACATTTAAAGCGCGTGCGTAATACCGAACCGAGTCGGATTGCGACGGTACCCACGCACTTAAAAAATAGTGCTGAAGAAAGGCAATGTACCCCCCTGTGAAATCTTGCTGATAAGCCCCATCTTCTAGATCCGACAGATCAATTTTGTTGTACAGGTCTTCTTGGGTTCGCGTCGCGATCCCAAGATAGGGTTGCAGCCCCATTACATTATCGACTTGAAACAACGGCGGTCTACCATCGCGTTTAATTTGTCCAAAAAAAGCCATACTCACCGGGGCGTTGGAGCCATTGATGACTTCATAACGCACATCAATTAAGTAGTTTTGGGGTCTAAAGGTAAATATTTTAGAAATTCGTATGCCGTTCACGTCGGGGTCCCTAGGCGTGAGTACGACTTCAAGCTCGGACTGCCCTGTTTTAAGTTCAAAGGTTTTGGCACGCGCTTCATAGTCCGGGCGAGCACCATTCTTATCTGTGCCATTGGGTCCAATTAAGCCGCTCTGTGCGACATATTGGTTACCTGCATCGATTAACTTTAAAGGTTGACCCGGATCAACCAGTGCCGCGGGATACTCAGGTAGCGCCAACGAGACGATATCGCCACCCATCAGGTCGATGTCGATCTTGAAGACATCGGTTTGAACGTGAACAATATTGGCGGCAGAACGACTTGGTGCGACCTTTGGTGCGACGTCGACATTAGGAATAAAGGTGTCAGACGGTAGCGCTTGAGCGGACGAGTCCCCACTAGAAGCCGCTGGTTCCGATGGAAAGGCTTCGACCGATCGGTTGTTGCTGGGCTCGATTTGAGTTCGAGTGGATTGATGACCGTAGTCTTCCTGCCAAGCAAGCATAAGCAAATAACCTGTGACGGCCAAACCCATGAAAATTAGAATTCTTTGATAATCCATTACCGTTGCCTTTCGCTAATCTCGGGTACTTCATCGATGCCGCCCGCATGGAAAGGGTGACATTTAGCAATGCGTTTCAAGCTTAATCCAAGGCCTCGAACAAAACCGTGCTTTTCAAAACTCTCCAGAGCGTACTGGGAACAAGTGGGCGAAAATCGGCAGTGAGGCCCAATTAGAGGGCTGATAAAGCTTTGATAACCTTTGATGATAACCATCATGAGTTTAGAGATCATCAGATGCCTCTGCTGTGTTAATTTTTAAAAAAGCTTCGTCAAGCGCACGTCGGAGAGATGCCTTGGTCTCTAATTTTTGGGGTCGCTTTGCCAACACGACATAATCAATATTGCTTTTTTTCAGGTGCCGGAAGGACTCCCTAACGATTCTTTTGAACCGATTACGAGCAACGGCTTTTGGGATATTCTTTTTGCCAACGACGAGTCCAAGCTTGCCGAGTGAGTCGTCCAAGCGTTTGGCTAACACTAGGAAACTTGTACTGTGCACTTTTTGACTCGGTGTTTTAAATACTGAATCAAATTCGGCGCTATTGTGCATACGATGGTGGGAAGAAAGAGACTTCGTAGGACTTGCCATCGGTTCGTCAACTCAAGTTGAGGCCAAGAGATACCTCAGTTTAAGCGGACAATACCTTACGGCCTTTTGCGCGACGACGTTTAATCACGAGTCGACCGCCTTTTGTTGCCATTCGCGCTCTAAATCCGTGGGTGCGCTTTCTTTTGATTACACTGGGTTGAAAAGTACGCTTCATCGTTTTTATCCCACAAGACTTTGGACGCGCGATTCTAAAGAGTCTGGTGGATTCAGTCAACGCGTTTGTATGCAGGGTTGATCTAACAAGGTTGGCTGCTAAGGGCGTAATATAAGAAGTTAGTTATATATATAATTTATTGTTATTGTTTTTATTAAGGCGTGTTTTTCTGTGGATACCCTCGTTTTTAAGAGTGATTACAATTGGTTATGTGACGCACGACTAGGTGGATAACGTGTGCGCTATTGCTGCATTGCTTGTGCGTAGAGGTCGCACTAAAGCCTAGGTTATCCACATGAAAGTGCGTCGATGCTCACGACGCGCTTTCCGCTGACAGGCTACCCACAAGTTATCCACAGGTTTTGCAATAAACCGTTGAATTAATATCAGTTTTTTTGTGGAAAAAAAGGTTTACCACTGGTCATGGTTCAGGGTTTAGGGTTAGTATCGAAGTCCTGGGTTTGACAAGCAATTTGGGATGTTACTGGATGCGATTGTCCAAATTGTTCAAAGACCTAATTCGGGACGCATTGGTTCCGGTCTATCTTGGTGAGCGATAAGAGTAATAATGTAGTGGTGTCTTCGATTTGGCAAAGTTGTTTATCGCGTTTAGAAACTGAGTTGACCGCTCAGCAGTACAACACTTGGATTAAACCGTTACAACTTGTCGGCACCGCAGACGACGGCGTGGTGTACGCGCCGAACAAATACATTCTGGATACGGTTGAACGTCAGTTTTTGGTCCGGATCAAGGCGGTGCTCCTAGAATCAGGTATGCACCGGGTGGCGCTTAAAATAGGCAGTCAACGCGGTGAAAGTCGCGCTGATCCGAGGTTTAGTGAACCAAAAACGACCCAAAAGAATAGTTTCTCTGAACGAGAAGCGTTTTATCCACTCCTTGAGCTCAACAAATCGTTTACGTTTGATTCCTTTGTCGGCGGTCGTTCTAATGAAATGGCTAGAGCGGCGGCGATTCAAGTCTCAGAAAATGTGGGTGGTTCATCGTATAACCCATTGTTGTTGTACGGAGGCGTCGGTCTTGGCAAAACCCATTTGATGCATGCGGTGGGAAACGCAATTGCAGACCGACATCCTGAATTGAAAGTTGCCTATATGTACTCCCAACGCTTCATGGAGGATATGGTTCGAGCCATCGAGCATGGCGCCATGTCTGAGTTTACTCAATATTATCGCTCAGTTGATGTGCTGTTGATGGATGATATTCAATTTTTAGCAAAAGGGTCTAAAAGCCAAGAAGAATTCTTTCATGTTTTCAATAGGTTACAAGAAGATGGCCGCCAAATTGTGCTGACATGTGACCGATACCCCAAAGAAATCCAAGGCCTTGAAGAGCGTCTGGAGAGTCGATTTGTTTGGGGCATGACGGCAGCTGTTGAGCCGCCAGAGTTGGAAACAAGAGTGGCAATATTGTTAAAAAAGGCAGAGCGTGAGGCGGTCTATATCCCCTCTGATGCCGCGTTTTTCATAGCTGAGCGCGTTCGATCAAATGTCCGAGAGTTGGAAGGGGCATTAAGGCGGGTGATTGCCAATGCTCGATTTGCTGGACGGCCGATATCAATTGATCAGGTGAAGTCTGCATTAAGAGATTTGATCGCGATTCAGGCACGCCAGGTTGGTATTGATAATATTCAGAAAACCGTTGCCGACTATTATAAGCTTCGGATGAGTGACCTGCTGTCGAAGAAGCGAAATCGATCATTAGCAAGACCGCGACAAGTTGCCATGGCGCTTTCAAAGGAATTGACGAACCACAGTTTGCCGGAAATTGGGGATGCGTTTGGTGGCAGAGACCATACAACGGTGCTGCATGCTTGTCGGAAAGTCGAAGAGTTGCGGGAAATGAACTCAGAAATCAAAGATGACTATCGAAATTTGCGACGGCTTTTAACCAGTTGAAGGCGTGATTCTGGGTAGTGCTGGCAAGGGCGAAAAACGAAAGGTCGGGTCAGAAGTCGCTGCATCAAGGCTTGAAATCGATAGGGCTTGAAATCGATAAGGCTTGAAATCGATGATAAACTGAAGCGCCTTCGGCCTGTGTAGCCTTGGGCTGCTGAGATTCTGGTAAAGATTAAAAGATAAATCCGTCCTGGCAACTTTGGGCGTTTAACGGTGTCACGTTTAGAGCAATGTTATGAAATTCTCCCTCAATCGGTCGGATTTGTTAGAGCCCTTGTTGAAAGTAGTGAGTGTGCTTGAAAAGCGACAAACCTTGCCGATCTTATCGCATGTTCTGGTTGCCGTGAATCAGCAAGGCGTTACCTTGACGGCAACAGATCAGGAAGTGGAGCTGCAGACTCAGAT
>Ga0209335_10004622_pt1 | contig 13002 bp, 11 predicted proteins | sample COG_09_FD_184753 | JGI IMG/M metagenome (GOLD analysis project Ga0209335, IMG submission 184753) | Pelagic Microbial community sample from North Sea - COGITO 998_met_09 (SPAdes) (version 2) | ecosystem: Environmental > Aquatic > Marine > Neritic zone/Coastal water | place: Helgoland, sampling...
GAAAAGATAAAAAAAAAGCAAGTGTTGGTCTTTATTCTTATCCAGTTCTTATGGCAGCAGATATCCTTCTTTATGATGCAACTCATGTTCCCGTTGGAGATGATCAAAAACAACATTTAGAGCTATGCAGAGATATTGCTCAAAAGTTTAATACTGATTTTAATGTTGAAAATTTTTTACAGGTTCCAGAACCTTTAATTCAAAAAGAATTTTCAAGAATTATGAGCCTTAAAGATGGTTCTAAGAAAATGAGTAAATCTGAGCTATCTGATTTAAGTAGGGTTAATTTAACTGATAATAAAGACGAAATTATAAATAAAATAAAAAAAGCAAAAACAGATCCATTACCAATGCCAAAAAATGTAAGTGAACTTGATGATCGAGCTGAGGCAAAAAACTTACTTGGAATATATGCGAGTATCACCAATTCTACATTAGATAAAGCTGTTGAAAACTTTGAGGGGAAAAACTTTTCAGAATTTAAAGAAAAATTATCTGAAGTTCTGGTGGATGAAATAGAACCAATATCTGTCGAGATAAAAAAATTGTTAAATGATCAGTTATATTTAGACAATATCCTGTCTGATGGTGCTGATAGGGCAAATGTAATTGCATCAAAAAAAATCAAAAAGATTAAAGAAATAGTAGGTTTTTAAATAAAATTTATTATCAAGTTTAAATTTATAAATATTTAACTATATATAATTTATGTTCGTTCAAACTGAAGTAACACCAAATCCAAATTCACTAAAATTCCTTCCTGGAAAAAAAGTATCAAATAGTGGTCCCTATGAAATTACCAAAAAAGAAGACTCAGAAAATGCATTAGTTCGAAATATATTATCAGTTAATGGAGTTGAAGGGATATTTTTGGGTGAGGATTTTATTTCTGTAAATAAAAATGAATTAACCAAGTGGGAAGATATAAAACATATTGTGATTTCACTGATTAATGATTTTTATTCTGAGGGAAAAGAATTTGTAATAGGTGATAATTTAAACGAACAAAATTCAAATTTAGATGAAATTGAACAAAAGATAGTAAAAATTTTAGATCAAAAAATAAGACCAGCTGTTGCAAGAGATGGTGGTGATATTAAATTCAAAGAATTTAAAGATGGTATTGTGAAAGTTCAATTACAAGGAAGTTGCTCCGGATGTCCAAGCTCAACTATGACACTAAAGCAAGGAGTTCAAAATCTTTTATGTCATTATTTGCCTGAAGTAAAAGAAGTAGTTGCCATCTAAAATTTATAAGATGAAAAAAAAAAAATTTAATAATTTCAATTTTTTCCAAGAAAAAATTCTAAATACCTTATCAAGAATTTTTTTAAGTAGCTTTTTAGTAATTTCTTTTTTTTATATCACACCAATGTTTATAAGTTTTTTTGAAAAAAATTTTAATAATAAAGAATTTACAAATAATTCAAAAAAAATTCTTGCTTACACATTGAATTCTAATGAAGAAAAAATAGATAAAGACTCACCTATAAATGAAGATGATTTATTGATTGATATATTTAGCTTAAATGACCTGGAGACTGACTCTGTTAGGTTAAGCGCTGCAACTATAAAGCAGTTATTTGAAGATACAGATTATTCCCTTAACGATGTAAGGAAAAATAAGTTGGTTAAGCCTGTAGCTTTAACCTTGCTGCCTGATGAAATTAAAATGATTGAAAATACAAAAAAGAGAAAAGAATTTTTCATTCAAATTGTTTTACCTTTGATAATAAAAGAAAATAATAATATTAGATTAGATAGAAAAACTCTATTTAGCATTATTAACAAAAGTAACAACACAGCCTCAGAGATTGATTGGTTACAAAAAAAATATAAACAGTATGGAATAAAATCTAAAGATCTATCAACACTAAAAATTAGAATGGATGAAGTGCCAGTATCTCTTGCTATTGCTCAAGCAGCAAAAGAAACAGGTTGGGGCACATCGAGGTTTGCACAAGAAGGTAACGCTTTATTTGGACAGTGGACATGGTCAGGAGAAGGCCTAAAGCCCAAAGAAGCCGAAGAAGGACAGGGACATAAAGTTATGAAATTCAATGTTCTTCAAGCTTCTGTAAGAGCCTATCAAAGAAATTTAAATACCCACTCATCCTATAAAGAATTTAGAAAAGCTAGAGCGGAATTTAGGGACTTAAGCAAACCACTAGATAGCATAGAGCTTGCAAAGTATCTAAATAATTATGCTGAAACTGGTAACCAGTATGTAGATGTGCTTCAAAAAATTATAAAGCAAAATAAACTTCAAGATTTTGATGATGCTAAATTATTGCCTTCGAGTGTTGATTTAGAGAGTCTTATTTAGTTTTCTATTATTGGAAATTGAATACCAAGCCATCTCCATTTACCATTATCATTCAATGAGCAATTAACCCGACCTCTTCTTGGATAAAACGGACCTCTAAATTTTATAGTTAGAATTAAATTTTTAAAATTAGTATTTGATTTTTCCCATTTATTTAATTCATTTGAATAACAGTTAATATTTTCTAAATTTTTTTGTTGTTTGAAAAACTTGACCTTGAACTCTGGTGGGTTTTTTTTATCACTTAGTTTTTTTTCCTCTGGAAATAGTTTGTCATATTCAAGAGGAAATGAATTTAAAATAGAATTAAATCTTTTTAAATCTCCATAATTCTCATTAATTGGAAAACGAGGCAATTCATATTTATCTTTATTGAGATCAATTACTCCAGAGTGTTGTCCAAAAGCATAACTAAAATTTTGAGAAATGTAATCCTTCATAAATTTTGAATACTCACCAAAAGGATAAGAAAATAAACTTGGGATATACCCTAGTTCTTCTAAGAATATTTTGTCAGCTTTTTTTATATCCTCAATAAACAAATCATTTGTTTCATCAATAAGATAACCATGAGAATGTGAATGGTGCCCTATCATAGCAAAAGATTCTGAATCGATTTCCCTTATTTCATCCCAGTTCATATATCCTCTTTTTCCAACAGGCTCAGTTGATACAAATAAAATAAATGGAATTTTATTTTTTTTTAAATAAGGCCAAGCTTCTGTGTAAAATGACTGAAAAGCATCATCTATCGTTATAAGGATTTCTTTATTTTTTTTTGGGATTATAAATTTTTTTTCAAACTCATTTGGATTTAAAAAAGAATAAGAAGATTTTTTTATAATTTCAATTTGATTTTTAAAAATAACCATTTCAATATTGGTCGAAGGATATTTAGTCTCATTAAATCGATGATACATTAATGATAAAATTCCTTCATCATTAGAATACTGTTTGATATTATTTTCATCTGAATTAGAATCCACACTTATGAATAAGGAAAACACAAATAAGCTTATTATAGATATGGCTAATGAAAAAATTTTTTTAATGATCATCACAGTCTCTAATATTTATAATATTACTCATGAGAATACTAAAATTAATTATGAAAAATTAACTTTGATTATTAATGATTTTCTAAATTCTAATAATTTAAAGATAACGGAAATTAACAAAATATATGTTAATAGAGGTCCTGGAAGTTTTGCAGGTATCAGAAATTCTTTATCAGTAGTTAAAGCCTTTAATATAGCGAAAAAAATAGATTATTATTGTTATAGTTTTGAGGATTTTAAAGATGAGGATAATGTAAGTCATGAAAATATCCCAAATTTATGCAATAAATTTAAAATTAAAAAAAATTTGATCAACCCTATTTACATAAGTTAATATTATATATGTCTGAAACAATAGAAGAAAAATGTTTATCCAAAGGTGTAAAATTAACTGATCAAAGGAAAGTAATTGCCCAAGTAATGTCTCAATCAACAGATCATCCGGATGTTGATGAGTTATACAATAGAGTTTCTAAAATTGATTCAAAAATTAGTATTGCAACAGTTTATAGAACTGTAAAATTGTTTGAAGAGTCTGGAATTCTAGCAAAGCATGATTTTAAAGGGGGAAAAGCTAGATATGAAGAATTAAATGAAGGTCACCATGATCATTTAATAGATATTAAATCTGGTGAAATAATAGAATTTGTTGATGAGGAAATTGAAAAACTCCAGAAAAAAGTAGCAGAAAAATATGGTTATAAGTTAGTAGATCATAAGCTTGAATTATATGGGATTAAAAAAAAATCCTAAAACAATGAGTCAAAAAATATTTATTAAAACATTTGGATGTCAAATGAATGAGTATGACTCAAATAGAATATACGACTCAGTTAAAAAAATTGGCTTTGAAAAAACTGAAAATTATGAAGATGCCAACTGTTATTTATTAAATACTTGCCACATTAGAGATAAAGCAAAAGAAAAAGTTTATCATGAAATTGGAAGAGTAAAAAAAATTTTTAGATCTAAACAAAAGCCATTGGTAATTATTGCTGGATGTGTTGCTCAAGCTGAAAATCAAGAAATGTTAAAAAGAGAGCCTTATATTGACCTTGTAATTGGACCTCAAGCGTATCATAAAATAAATGATACAATCTTAAATCATATTAAAAAAAAGAAAAAAATAGAAGAAACTGATTTTGATGCAGTATCTAAATTTGAATATTTCAATAAAATTAAAAATAATTCAGGAAAAATATCCTCTTTTTTAACTATCCAAGAAGGTTGTGATAAGTTTTGTCATTTTTGTGTTGTCCCTTACACAAGAGGTCCAGAATACTCAAGACCATTAAAACAAATAATAAGTGAAGCGAAATATTTAGCTGAAACAGGTACACAAGAAATTATTTTGCTTGGTCAAAATGTTAATGCTTATAATAATGAAAACAACAAATTATCTAATTTAATTTTAGAAATTGAAAAAATTCCTGAAATAAAAAGGATCAGATATACAACGTCTCATCCAAAAGATATGTCAGATGATTTGATAGATGTTTATAAAAATTCGAAAAAATTAATGCCTTTAGTTCATTTACCAGTTCAAAGTGGGTCTGATAAAATTTTAGACCTTATGAATAGAAAACATACAATTAGTGAATACCACAAAATCTATGATAAATTAAAAAAGATCAATTCTAATATAGAATTTTCAAGTGATTTTATAATTGGTTATCCTGGTGAAGAAGTTAAGGATTTTGAAGCTACATTTGAATTAATTAAAAAAATCAAATTTATTAATTCCTACTCTTTTATTTTTAGCCCAAGGCCAGGAACAGTTGCGGCTGATTTAAAATTAATTGATAAAAAAATATCCATGGAAAGATTAGAAAAAATTCAAAACCAGCTATATGACAATCAGATTGAAATGAATAAATCATTAGAAAATAAGACAGTTAATGTCTTAGTTGAGAATTTAACAGACGATAAAAAGCAAGTTTTTGGTCGATCTGAATATATGACATCAGTAATCTTTAATGGTAAAAAAGAGGATATTGGAAAAATTATGTCAGTCAAAATTAAAAGAAGTAATCGAACTACACTGTTTGGTGAACTTGCAATCAATACAAATCAAAGAGTAGCTTAAAAATTGAGCAGTTTAATAAAAAAAAATATCGATACAGCTTTAAAATTTGTTTACTCAGATAATAATTCACTAAGTGTTATTTTTCATGATAACGAATTACTAATGGGTGTTGTTGGTGAGTTTAATAAAAATTTAAAAGAATTAGAAAAAATTACAGAATCTAATTTATATTCAAGAGGCAATTCCATTTTAATAAAATCTAATCCACAAAAAAATGAGATAGTTAAAAATGCTATCAAATTTTTAGCAAATCAATTTATTAATAATGGAACAATAGAAAATAAAGATATCCTTTCCTCTGTAGATAAATTTATGATTAATGAAAAAGTTAAAAATAATAATGTAACAGATATAATCAAAACTCCTAAAAAATCTATTATTCCAAGATCTGAAAAACAGAAAGAATATGTCAGAGCCCTTAGACAGAGTGACATAATAATTTCTGCAGGACCAGCTGGTACAGGAAAAACATTTTTAGCTGTTGCAGTTGGTTTAACAATGTTGCTTGAAAAAAAAATTGAGAGAATAATATTATCAAGACCAGCAGTAGAAGCTGGTGAGAGATTGGGTTTTTTACCAGGAGATATGAAAGAAAAAGTTGATCCTTACTTAAGGCCTTTGTACGACTCTCTTTATGATTTATTTGATTTTGAAAAAATTCAAAGAATGATTGAAATTGGTGATATTGAAATTGCGCCGCTTGCTTTTATGAGAGGTAGAACATTGAAAAATTCATTTGCAATTTTAGATGAGTCTCAAAATGCAACTGAAACACAAATAAAAATGTTTTTAACTAGAATTGGAGAAAACTCTAAAATAGTTGTGAATGGAGACCCTACACAAATAGATCTACCAAATAAAAATATGTCAGGTTTGGTTAGATCTAAAGAACTGCTTGGACATTTAAATGAAATATCAGTTGTTGATTTTGATCACTCAGATGTGGTTAGACATCCATTAGTATCCAAAATAGTAAAAGCTTATTCTAAAAATGATTAGTGTAGATGTCTTCTCAGAAGAGAAGGCTTGGTCGAAAAGGCTAAAGAAGAAAGATCTTTTTTTTAAAAAAATATGTAGCTTGTTTCCAAAAAAATACCAATTTTTAAATAAAAAAGTTAATTTTACATTGCTGCTTTCAAATAACAAAGAAATAAAAAAACTTAACAAAAAATTTAGAAATAAAAATAAATCGACAGATGTTTTGTCATTTCCATTTAATAGCTTAACCAAAAAGTCAAAAATGACTTACATTGGCGATATTATCATTAGTTATAATTTTATGGATAAGCCCAAGTCACAAAATTTAAAAAGCTTTAAAGAAAAAACTATAAAAATATTTATTCATGGATTTCTTCACTTAATTGGATTCGATCATGTTAAAGATAAAGATTACAAGAAAATGTTAAAAGAAGAAGAAATATTATATAAATCAGTAATCTCAAAAATTAAATAAATTGGCAAAAAAAAGATATATTGAAATATTATTTTTAATATTTTTAGGAGCGGTAACCTCTTTAAGCTTACCTCCATATAATTATTTAATAATAAATTTTTTTACATTTAGTACTTTTTTTATATTTCTATTTAAAAAATCTAAAATAAGAGAAAATAGAAAATTATCATTTTTTTATGGATGGCTTTTTGGTTTAGGTTATTTTTTTTCAAGTCTTTACTGGATATCAATATCATTAACTTTTGATCAAAATTTTAAGTTTTTAATTCCAATAACTATTGTTTTAATCCCAGCATTCTTAGCAATATTTTATGGGATAGTTACTTTTTGTTTCATTGCCTTAAGACCAAAAAAAATTGTAAGTTCATTTTTTATATTTTCTTTAATCTTTGGAATTGTAGAGTTCATAAGAGGTTCAATTTTAACTGGTTTTCCTTGGAATTTAATAGTTTATAGTTTTTCAAATCATCTAGAGATTTTAAGTGTAACGTCCATAATTGGCACTTATGGTTTTAATCTTTTTTGTATCTCTTTGTTTATGAGCCCTGCACTTTTTATACTAAGGGACTCCAGAAAAGATATTGCAGTGTGTTTATTATTTTTAATTATGCCATTAGTATTTTATTTGTATGGCTCATCATACAAAGATAAATTTAATGCATCTGATAAAATTATTTTTGATTATAAAGTAAGAACAATTAGCTCCAACATAAGTCTTGATAGATTTTATAACAATATAGATCCAGCTTCAGTAATTGATGAACTTATTAAAATTAGTGAACCTAATAAAAATGAAAAAATTATTTTTGTATGGCCTGAAGGTATAATTCCTAATATTTCGCAGAAAGAGCTAATTGAATATAATTGGTTATTTAAGGAAAGTTTTAATGAAAATCATCTATTGATTATTGGTATTAATAGTCAAAAATCTGACAACCAAAATATTAAATATTTTAACTCTTTGTCAGTTTATGATGATGATTTAAATTTATTGAATTCTTACAATAAAATTAATTTAGTGCCATTTGGTGAATTTTTGCCATTTGAAAATATATTGAAAATCATTGGCTTGAAATCTCTTACAAACAATTATCAATCATTTTCAAGTGGTGATCAAAGAAATATTATAGATATAAGTAAGCAAAATTTTTCTTTAAAAATATTACCTTTAATTTGTTATGAAATTATTTATTCAGGTAAATTATTTAACAATTCTAATTTTGATTTAATAATTAATATTTCTGAAGATGGATGGTTTGGTGACTCAATTGGGCCACAACAACATTTTATTCATAGTATCTTTCGAGCAATTGAAAGTGGTAAATATCTATTAAGATCAACAAATAATGGTGTTTCAGCTATCATAAACCCAATTGGAATTGTAGAACAGAAAACAGAATTTGGAGAAAGTGGGTACTTAGATTTTACTGAGAACAGAAAAATACAACCAACAGTATTTTCTAGATTTGGAAACAAAATTTTTATCTTGTTAATTTTACTATATATTTTTTTAATAATTTCATTTAATAGAATTAATAATGAGTAATCTAAAAAATTATCTTTTTACAAGTGAATCAGTATCTGAAGGACATCCAGACAAAGTTTCAGACAGAATTTCTGACATGGTGGTAGATAGTTATCTTTCAGGAGATCCCTTTTCTAGAGTTGCATGTGAAACTTTAACGACAACAAATAAAGTTGTTTTAGCGGGTGAAGTAAGGGGACCTGAAATTAAAAAAGATTTATTAATTGAAAAGGTTAGAAATTGCATAAAAGATATTGGTTACGATCAAGAAGGATTTACTTGGAAAGAAGCAACAAAAATAGAAAGTCATCTTCACTCACAATCTGCTGATATAGCAAAAGGTGTAGACTCAGCTGGAAACAAAGATGAAGGAGCTGGAGATCAGGGTATTATGTTTGGCTATGCATGTAACGAAACTGAAGTATTAATGCCAGCACCCATTCATTATTCACATAAAATTTTAAGATTAATGGCAGAAGATAGGAAATCTGGAAAGTTAAAAAACATAGAACCTGACAGTAAAAGCCAAGTCACATTTGAGTATGTCAATGGAAAACCAACTAAAGTAAAATCTGTAGTAATTTCTTCACAGCATACTGAAGATGTAAACCAAACTCAGGTTAGAGATTTATTAAGACCTTATATGTTAAAATCTATTCCCTCAAACTTTCTTGACGGATTTAACGAAGATGAATTTTATGTTAATCCAACAGGTAATTTTGTTATTGGTGGTCCTGATGGAGATTGTGGTTTAACAGGAAGAAAAATTATTGTTGATACTTACGGTGGAGCAGCACCTCATGGAGGTGGAGCATTTTCTGGAAAGGATCCAACTAAGGTAGATAGATCTGCTGCTTATGCAGCAAGATATATTGCAAAAAATGTTGTTGCTTCAAAAATTGCTGACAAATGTTTAATTCAATTAGCTTATGCAATTGGTGTGTCGAAACCATTATCAATTTATGTAGATTTATTTGATAACGATCTAGATAAAAATAAATTTGTTATTGAAAAAATAAATGAAAATTTTGATTTAAGTCCTCGAGGAATTAGAGAGATGTTAAATTTAAATAAACCCATATATGAAAAAACAGCTGCCTATGGACACTTTGGTAGAATTCCAGAAGACAATGGTTCATTTTCATGGGAAAAAACTGATAAAATAAGCATTTTTTCAAAATAGTTTCTGTTGAATTAACAAAAAACTTTACTATATTGCCCTTACATTATTGAATTTACAAAATGGGCATTAGCCCATTTTTTTTTGGAGCAAACTTAAACATGTTAAATAAAAGAGCTGATAAACTAGAATTATTAAGAATTGCAGAAGCAGTTGCTTTAGAGAAATCAATCGACAAAGAACTAATTATTAGTTCAATGGAAACGGGTATTGCAAAAGCTGCTAAGTCAAAATTTGGTCAAGAAAACGAAATTAAAGTCTCAATTGATAGAGAAAACGGGAATATTGAAATTTTTAGAAAATTAATTGTTGCTGAAAATCCTGAAAACTCAAACATAGAAATCAAATTAGAAGATGCTATTAATTTAAATGAAATTAACAAAGATAAAGCAATTGGCGATGAAGTATTACAGCCTTTACCATCATTTGATTTTGGAAGAATAGCAGCTCAAACTGCAAAACAAGTTATTAGTTTTAATGTTAGAGAGGCTGAAAGAGAAAGACAATACAACGACTTTATTGATAAAAAAGATACAATTTTAAGTGGTATTGTTAAAAGATTAGAGTTTGGAAATGTAATTGCAGATCTTGGAAGAACAGAAGCAATTATTCAAAAAAATGAAATGATCCCAAGAGAAAATATAAAAGCTGGAGATAGAATTAAAGCTTATTGTTATGATGTTAGAAGAGAACCAAGAGGACAACAAATATTTTTATCAAGAGCACATCCAAAATTTATGGAAAAACTTTTTGTTCAAGAAGTACCTGAAATTTATGATGGTCTAATTGAAATTAAATCTTCATCAAGAGACCCAGGAAGTAGAGCAAAAATTTGTGTTAAAGCAGTTGATACTTCTCTTGATCCGGTTGGAGCATGTGTAGGGATGAGAGGCTCAAGAGTTCAAGCAGTTGTGAATGAATTACAAGGTGAAAAAATTGATATTGTAAATTGGTCTGAAGATCCAGCAATCTTAGTGTCTAATGCTCTATCACCAGCTGAAGTCCAAAGAGTTAATGTAGACTCAGAGAGAAAAAAATTAGATGTAATTTTAACTGAAGAAAATTTGAGTAAAGCGATTGGCCGAAGAGGTCAGAATGTCAGACTTGCAACCAAATTATTAAATTATGAAATTAACATAATGACTGATGCAGAAGACTCAGAAAGAAGACAGTCTGAATTTAAAGAAAAAACAGAAAACTTTGTTAAAAACTTAGAGTTAGATGAAACATTAGGCCAACTACTTGTAGCTGAAGGATTTTCATCAATAGATGATATTAAAGATACCACAGCAGATAGTTTGATGAAAATAGAAGGTATCGAAGAAGACACTGCCAAAGCACTAATAGAAAGAGCAAAAGAATTTCATCAAAAAGACCAAGAAGATATATCTGAAAGAATTAAAGAACTAGGATTAGAAGAAACTTTAATAAATTTAAAAGGATTAACCCCAGGAATGTTAGTTACTTTGGGGGAACAAAAAATTTTAACATTAGAAGATTTTGCTGATCTTGCATCAGATGAATTAACTGGTGGATTTGATATTGTAAAAGGTGAAAGAGTAAAAATTCAAGGATATCTTGAAGATTTTGCATTATCAAAAGAAGAAGCAGATGAATTAATTATGTCTGCAAGAAATATCGTCTACAAAGATTGAGTGATGAGTTATGGAAAAAAAAACAAAATTAACAATATCTGGCATAGCCAAAAAATCGATCCAAAATATTGAGATCGCAAAAACTCAGGGAAAAAATTCTGTAGTAATTGAAAAAAAGTCTAATACTTTTCCAAGTAGAAGTAGAATATCGAAACCTGGTACATTCAAGCCAAAAACTACCTCAATATTTAACAGAGGAGCACCTGTAAAACCATCCTTTGCTCCTAAGCCGCCAGTAGCTACAAATGATTTCGAAAGGCGAAAACTTGCTGAACAAAGAGCAACCAAAAGACTTAAGGGAGACAACGATAGTAAAGATAAAAAAACTTTAAAAGCTGGAACAAAAAAAAGAGAACTTAAATTAACAGTTTCAAGAGCTCTAAGTGATGAAATTGAAGCTAGAGAAAGAAGCTTAGCTTCAGTAAAACGAGCAAGACAAAAAGAAAATAAAAATCTAACTAAAGAAGAAGCCCAAGAAAGTCTTAAACCTGTAAAACGAGATATTAATATTCCTGAAGCAATTACTGTCAGAGAGCTTGCAAATAGAATGGCAGAGCAATCAAGCAATGTAATTAAATATTTATTTGGAATGGGAGTAACTGTAACTATAAACCAAACATTAGCAGCAGACACGGCAGAGTTTTTAGTAAAAGAGTTTGGACATAATCCGATTAGAGAAGAAAAAGCTGAAGAAATTATTCAGAAAATTAAAGCAACACGAGTAGAAAATTTAAAAAATAGACCACCAATTGTTACTGTAATGGGTCACGTAGATCATGGTAAAACTTCTGTACTGGATGTTTTAAGAAGTGCAAATGTTGTATCAGGAGAGTTTGGAGGAATTACTCAACATATCGGTGCCTATCAAATAGATAGTAATTCAAATAAATTGACTTTTATTGACACTCCAGGCCACGCTGCATTTACAGAGATGAGGGCTAGAGGATCAAAATTAACGGACGTAGTAGTTTTAGTTGTTGCAGCTGATGATGGTGTAAAACCTCAAACAGTAGAATCTATTAAGCATGCAAAAGCTGCAAAAGTCCCAATTGTTGTTGCAATTAACAAATGTGATTTACCAGAAGCAGACCCACAAAAAATTAAAAATCAATTGTTAGAACACGAACTTATAGCTGAAGATTTATCAGGAGATACTTTGATGGTTGAAATTTCAGCAACAACTAAACTCAATTTAGATAAATTAGTTGAAGCAATAATTCTTCAAGCTGAAATATTAGATTTAAAAACAGATTTTGAGTCTAAGGCAACAGGAATTGTACTTGAATCTAAAATTGATGTTGGGAGAGGACCTGTTGCAACAATAATAGTAACAACTGGAACTCTGAAAAAAAGTGATTTTTTTGTAAGTGGTTTGAAATGGGGAAAAGTAAGAGCAATAATTGATGATAAAGGAAAAAATATTAATGAGGCACCCCCGTCAACACCAGTTGAAATTTTAGGAATTAATGGTGCAGCTAAAGCTGGAGATGACTTTATAGTTGTTGATAATGAAAAAGAGGCAAAAACTTTAAGTGAAAATAGAGCTGAAGAAACTAAAGGTGGAAAAAACCCACTAACATTTGCCACACAAGACTCTGCATTTTCTGATAGTTCCGCAGAAGAATTGAATCTAATAATTAAATCGGATGTTCACGGATCATCTGAAGCTATTAAAAATGCAATTAATCAAATTAAACATGATGAGGTTAAACCAAAAAT
>Ga0209335_10004623_pt1 | contig 12999 bp, 13 predicted proteins | sample COG_09_FD_184753 | JGI IMG/M metagenome (GOLD analysis project Ga0209335, IMG submission 184753) | Pelagic Microbial community sample from North Sea - COGITO 998_met_09 (SPAdes) (version 2) | ecosystem: Environmental > Aquatic > Marine > Neritic zone/Coastal water | place: Helgoland, sampling...
TGTTTGACACGAACTTATCATAAAACCATACGAATTAGAATTCTTAAGCTTGTAATGAAGGGTTGACTTGAGACCAATACCATAATGAGAGAGACTCTCACCATTTGAATCACTACGTCTAAATTGTGTCATAATATTTTCAGCATCTTGCCTCTTAAATCCACAACCATTGTCAAGAACAGCGAATACATTATCAGTATCAATTACTTTGATTTGTTTTTCATTGTTTTCGGCCATTGCTTTGATACAGTTATCTAGAATTTCAAACAATGATGTAGTTTTTGTGAGTTTCTTGTCATCTCTAAGAGCAGCAGCAAGTCCTTCCTCATCTGTCTGAACGGTGTGATACTGAATTTGGGAGGCCATCTTTGCTTATTATTGCTTTGTTTATTATATAGTATTCTATGTAATTATCTGAAGTATTTTATGAATAATCTGATTTTAAGATTTTATTATTTGAATAAGTTTAAAAAAAAGTATAATAATGTTAAAATCAAATTTTTGGCTAGACAATATGGTTAGTATTCTGGTTCTGGTTCCATCGAATGATCATTTTCAAGAAATTGTTTTTGGATAGCTTCAAATTGTTTTAGAATATTTGTTTCTTGTTGAGTTAGTGTAGTATGTTTGTAGCAATTGATAATTGCTAGGATTGTGAAGAAATCATCAATATCATTTTTCCAATAATCGCTCCATCTCAAATCAACCATAACATGTTTGAAATAATCTCTTACAAGCGACTTTATTCCATTTTCTTGATTTGATAGAATTTCCCACATCTGATAATATACTTTTTGAATTGAGTCTTTCTTTGGAATCATAAATTTTTGCGATGCTGGTCCAGGATTATCGGTATAATACAGATAATCAAAACCATCTTTTGGTTTCCAGTCTTTTACATCTTTAAACCTTTCATCGTCAGAGTGTAGAATTTCTGGAGTAAGAGTAACTTCGTCAAACATTTCTGGATGAGCGAAATAGTCAACCTTGAGTATGAATGACAAGATGTCGGCGAAATAAGTGTTATACTTCGCACTCTTGGAAGATTCACGCATATTCAACATCATACTTGGAGTGATATCAAATGATCTCAGAAAACTCTCCATAGTTAGATTTTGCTTTGTAAATGTTTGACTTGTGTGTAAATTGTATATGACTGTAAATGTTCCATCATCTTCTACCTTGAATGATTGTGTTCGCTCATTTCTAGGGTAAGATGTAATGATGATTGGATGTTCATTCAACTCTTTATACTTCATAAATAGATTGTAGGTGTTTTTGACAACAAGATTGTTTACTTCTTTATCTGAAAATCGTAGATTTGATGCTGGATTTTTTTGTTTTGGACCCTTGATCTCTGCTTGAACAAACAGGAAATCATCTTTTGTTGTGAATGGGTCATCGTGTCTAGCATCAAAGGATGAAATAACCATTGCTCCTGCGAGCTCAAATGAAGACCTCTCACCATTGGAGGTGAAACGATCAAGTTGATAGCTTGGTGTCATAGGAGATAGTGCCATTTTTCTTTTGTTTTTAATATATTAGTATGGTTCATTCAAATTTGGGTCAAGAATAAAATTTTAAATATTGAGTACAATATACTATGGCGAACCAATACATTGACAAGATAATCCAACGAATAATGGAAAATACAAATACTACGACTAATCCTGGTATTATCATTGCGAGTCCATCTGAAAATCCACCCTATAAATTTCATTGGATACGAGATTCTGCTTTGGTTATGAGAACAATTATGGATATGTATGAGACTACTAAAGATCCAATTTATTTTCAATACATTATAAATTATATTGAAAATGAAAGTAAGTTACAAGAATTAAAAACAAAATCAGGTTTAGGAGAACCCAAATATAATATCAATTGTACCGCATTTAATGGTGAATGGGGAAGACCACAAAATGATGGACCAGCATTAAGAGGTATCATTTTATTTAAATTGATCAATTTGTTAAATTACAAATATGATAATTTAATTGAAAAACTAATTATTCCTGTGATAAAAAAAGATTTAGATTATATCATAACAAATTATAATAAAACATCATTTGATATATGGGAAGAGAAAAAAGGATGGCACTTTTATACAAGAATGGTTCAGGCTAAATTTATTAAAGATTCAATGAATTATCATAAAAAATTAAACGTAAAATTAGAAGACCTAAAAAAAGTATTTGATGATTTAATTAACGGTTTAAAAGATCATATATGTGATAAACATATTATATCATCATTTGATGAAAATGGTAAAATTATTAAATACGAAGATGCTGCGAATATATTAGCATACTGTCACATTGATTATGATAAAAAAATTTTAGAACACATACCCTTAGAATATATCAACCATACTTGTGATCAATTAATATTAGGATTTAGAAAAAAGTATAAAGATGATGAATTAAATTTAATCGGAAGATATAATAATGATAAATATTATGATGGTCAAATATGGGTATTATGTTCATTAGCATTAGGACAGATCTATATAGAGTTGTATAAAAGTCGTAATATAGTAAAATACGATTCACCGATGCACAGATCAAAATCAAATCCGAATAATAATTATATTGAAATCGCAAATCAAATATTGGAGAAGATTTTAACATTAGATCCAAATTTAATACTTGCGGAACAATTTAATCCTATTACAAATGAGATGATATCAGCGAATAAGTTAACATGGAATTATTCCGAACTGTATAAATTATACAAATTATTAAACTAAATTTGAAAGGTATTTAAAAAAATAGTAAATACACTACAAAAAAGATGTTTCAATTTACTTTTCAGATGTTCTCTTTCATTGAGAAAATCTTCAACATCTTTAGTATGATCTACAACAACCTTTTCGGATATTTGTATCCTGGAAAGTTGTACGAGGTTTTTATCAAAAACCTAATGAAACGGGTTTGGATGAGCAGAATGAATTATACTGAAAATGAAGATAAAAATACAGTGATGAAGAAGAAGATAAGGGTAGGACTACTAACAAATGAGATACCACCAATCGTTTATGGGGGGGTCGCAACATGGATCGTCAATTTTATCAAGATGTTTGATGGTGATGAGAATATTGAGATTATTCCAATATTCCTTGCTTACAATGACAAACTACCTGAAGATTGTTTGAAGAAGTATAAAAACATACGAGTGATTAATACAGAAGAAGATATTAAAGGAAGTTTTGATGATATTGATGTATGTGTGAATAATCTTTGGATTGCGTTGGAGACGATTCAGAAGATCAAAGAACTATTTCCCGATATGAATATTGTATCTGTGTGTCATTCATTGATCCGTATGGAAAACATAACAAACTTGGGATCTTGTTATACGAATAATTTTAATCAACAGGAAGTGACATTTCAGAATTCTGATTATGTTGTATTGATTAGTCAAGCAGAAGAAGATTATTACAATGTCTTTGGATACAATCTATTTGATACAAAGACAAAAGTAATTTACAATAGTTATGAACCTAAGTATGATGATGAAACATTGGATGTAGATTATACGTCAAATACTATTGGATATATTGGCCGCCACGTTCCAAGAAAGAGGCCTGAAATTCCAATTGTATCTGTAAATAAGCATAAGATAGAAGGAGTGAATGTTGTAAATATGGGAGTAGATTACGATAAATATGATAATGCTTACTGGCGGGTTCTAGAGAAGAAATATTCAGAAAATCTGCGAATTATTCCATTCACATCTGATAAAAATGTAAAAGAGAAGTATTGGAAGGATATCGGAATTAATTGTATTACAGGTATTTATGAACCTTTTGGATATACAATTTGCGAATGTTTGGATCGTCGTGTTCCTGTGATTGTATCAAATATAGATGGTCCAAAGGAGATCGTAGAAGAAGTAATTAACAATGTTTATACGTATGAGGTAGATGTGGATGATTATCCAAAGGATATAGATAATTTTACAGACGCATTGAAAAAGGTGATGGATACACCTTCGGCGGTTAGAAAGGAAAATGCGGAAAAGGCGAGAAAAGCATTGGATAAGCTGCGTCCAGAAAACATCAAGAAAGAATGGATTGTTCTATTTAATGAGATTTTCTAAAATGATTTTGAAATTTTAAAGGTTTTTTAATAATATTAAAGATATAACTTTTTTTTAATATTAAAATGACCGATAGTTTGATGGAAAAAGCAATTGTAGAAGTTATAACGAAAATACACAAAGAAACAAAACATGGATATTTGGTGCGTTACAAAGATAAAGATATGAAAAATGATAATTCTGAAAATTTGGAATACATTTCAATTCAAGATTTTTTTTCAGGGAAAGATAATTTAGATAATGTAGATTGGAAATGGGGTTTAAATAAAGATGATCAAAATTTTGTTTATGAATTTTTTGATCTTTTTATTATGAAAAAAGGATATGTTTAAAATAATATATTGATAATATATATATATATGAGTGAAAATGATGAAAATGTTCAACCCCCTGCTTACTATCCACCGCCTCTGAATCAAGGGAAAACTCCAGTAGTTCCAGTAGTTCCAGGAGAAACTACTGGACCAGGAGAAACTACTGAAGAAGTTCAGGAAGCAGCATTGTCACCGCAAACACCGGATGTGAAAATAATTCATTTAGGAAATATAAAACCAGGTGAAGAAGAAGATTTGAGGAATGAAGTGGCAAAAGCAAATGATATGGCAGCACGAGCCTTCGCTAGGCAAATGGAATTGGCACCATTCATATCTATCATAGAAAAAAATGAACAACAAAAACAAGAAGAAAAAAAGATATTATCAAAATTAAAAACTGGAGATTTTGTTCGTTTAGTCGCAAGACCTAATATAGACACATATGAGTTTGCTGGCGCAACTTTTTTATATAATCTTAAAGAACTTGTACAACCAGGTGATCCAGTTAGAATAGATCCAAAAGATTTAAGATATATAGTACCTAAAGCAGGAGGTGATTATAAAGACCCAAGTAAATTTTTTAGTGGACCATTTGAGACTATACTACCTTCAGGAGGACAAATAAATGAAGAATTACGTGTAAAACCACCAACGATGAGAGATGTGGTTGAAGTTGTTACAAGTGTGAATGATGCTAAGATTGAAGATGAAGAAAGAATGATTAAGTTATTTAACAACGTTCAAATTGAAGGCAATCAATTAAGAGCAAAACTTTACAAAGATTTAAAGAAAGAAACTGAAAACGCTACAGCAAAAGGAGGAAAAATTTATTTAAGATTTTTAGGAAACCCAGGAAAGCAAAAGTTTTATTTGGATGATTTAGTGACATATTTTAATGTAGAGGAAGCAAGCGTTAGAAAATTAATTGGAAAAGAAAGAAAGATAAGAATGGCATTTGAAGAATTAAGGAAAGAAAGAGAAAAAAAAATGAAATCTTTAAAATCAAAATTTCAACAAGCTTCATTATTTACAGGAATTTTGAAAACTTCACAAGGCAAAGCGGAGAAGGACTTCGAGATGAAGCAGAGGATGATAAAAACCATCGCGAATAAAGATGTATTAGATACAGACTCAATCGGTGAGTTTCAGATCATGTTCGGCTTAGCAGAAGAAAAACAACAAAAAATATACTATGAGTTTCTAAAAGATAGATTAGAATATCTAAAAGGAAAATCTAATGAAGAATTATTAGAAATTTTAAGAGATACACCCCCAGCTGGAGAACTCGACGGTGGCGCGCAAGCTCGTGCGAAAAGTAAAGAAGAGTTAATAGCTCAAATAATTAAAAGAGAAACAGATAAAATTGATGTTGTGTTTGAAGAATTTAGGAGCAGGAACAATGACAGTAACAGAGATTCCATCATAGATACGAAAGTAGCAACAAAAGAATTTTTAGATAAACTTGTACAGCGGTCAGAACCACCAGCGCAAGCAACACCAGAAACACAACAAGCAGAACCAGAATCGGTCGCACCAGCACCAGCACCGGCACCAGCAACACCAACACCAGGACCACCAGCAACACCATCAGTACCAGCAACACCACCAGTACCAGAACCGGCAGCACCAGCAATAAAACAACCCGAAAAATCGGAAGAACCTACAAGAGAAGAAAATGAAGACGTTATGCGAGTTGCTCAAGAAGCTTTACAACAAATTAAAAATTTTGAGGAGAAGTTAGAAGCTGAAATTGAAAAAGGAGGGGTTGTTGAGGAAGCCGTAGATTTTATAGAGAATATACCTGAAGCAGCGGCCAATGTAGGAGATACGGTATTCGTTGCTGCTACTGATGCTGCTGCTGATGCTGCTGCTGCCACAGCTACTGTAGCAGCAGCAGCAGCTAATAAACTTCAATCAGGGAAACCAGCAGAAGAAGCAGCAGCAGCAGCACAGCCAGTACTGTCACCTCCGCCCATGCTAGAAGGGCCGTCCTACGCGGACTCGAGAGAGGCGGCAATGGTGGTAGGTGATTTGATTGTCGAGAATAAAGAACAATCTGCTAAAGTCATGGATAATCAAGCAGCTGCCAGGGTGGCACTTAATAAAAGACTAGAAGGACGAGTTAAGAAAGGTGGTGCGTCAATTAAGAAATCTAGAAAGAAACAAAGAAGACGAGCAACTAAAAAATCAATGAAAAAATCAATGAAAAAACAAAGAAGAAGATCAACTAAAAAATCAATGAAAAAAAGAAGAATTTCTAAAAGATCATTGAAAAAATCAAGGAAGAAAACTAGATAATTAATCGTATTTTAGATTATATTTAATTTTATATTTTTCTTTTTTTACATGATAATCATTTTTGTAAATAGATAAAAATGTTTTGTAGATGAAAAAGAACCATCTTTCATAAATTAATGTTTGAAAAACATTATTCTTTTGAAAAACAAGATTAATCAAAAAATAAGTAATTGGGGTCCTGATAAACATCCAAAATTTTATCTGTTTATATTTCACATAATTGCGGAAAGTTCCTAAAAATGGCGTAATTAAATAAAGAAATAACATTTCTATAGTATAACTATTATTTAAGAAGATAATTTTAAATAATTGTAAAAATGGATAAAGCATTGTACAATAAAGCCTGGAAAATTTCAAAAAAGTACACTACTATACTAATGGAGCATGAAAATAATAATATACATTTTGAAATTGCTCCAAATATTTATTCACAATATTTATGTGAATTAAAACTCAATAAAATACAGACTAAAAATAAAAATTACACACAAATTTGGCAAACAATGATAAATACAATTAATAATAATCCAAAAGAAAGTGTTTGTAGAGCATCTGTTAAATTATTACATCAAACAAGTGTTCAAAGGTCGTTTGTAAATAATTAAGAATAAATTTGAAAAATAAAAATATAGATAGTATAATTTAATGACAGAAGTAATTCAAAAATATATCAATGAAAAAAAAGAAAAAATGAAAAATATGAAAGCAATTAGTTTATTTTCTGGAATGGGTGGTGATTCACTCGGTATCCATAATTGTGGAATTCAATTGGTTGGATATTCAGAACTAGAAAAAGTGTTTCGCGAAACTCACGATATAAATTTTCCAAACTGTAATTTAATTGGTAATGGAGATATACTAAAAACTGATGATAAAGATTTTGAAAAATATAAAGGTGCGGTTGATTTAATATTCGCTGGTTTCCCTTGTCAAGGATTTAGTAATGCTGGTAAGAAGCTACCCGATGATCCAAGAAATACATTATTTCGTGAATTTTTAAGAGCAACTAAATTAATTGATCCTGATTATATTATAGGTGAAAATGTAAAAGGTTTGACAAAAAGAAAAACAGAAGATGGAAATATGTATATTGATATTATACAAAAAGAATTTGAGGACCTTGGATATGATATTTATATGAAAGTGATGAAATGTAACTTACACGGTATTCCACAGAATCGTGAAAGATTGATTATAGTTGGTATTAAGAATAATATTCAACATAATTTCACATTTCCAGATGAGAATGAAGATGATCTTAATTTAAAAGAGATTGTAAAGTTTTCAATGGAAGGTGCGGTTAAGGTTGAAAAAGATGATTTTGATATAGATACAATACCAACCGAATGTATCCTCACTGATATGGAAAATAGTGAATGTGAAAATAATCCACATCCAAATTTAAAGTTGTTAGCGAAAGATAAAGATTATGAATATAAAGAAAAAATATATCCACGACGGATACATTTTGGAAAAAGAATACCAGTTGGAGGAGAGATTATTGATATACGAAAACCATTAAATACGATCATTTGTACATATTCTAGACAGCCACGATTCTTCGTTCCATTAAAAAATAAAAACGGTTATTATCTACGATGTTTATTACCTGATGAACTCAAACAAATACAAGGATTCCCCGCAGATTATAAAATTTCAGGAGATAAAAATAAGCAAATAATTCAAATTGGAAATGCTGTTCCTCCACCACTAATTACAAAAGTAATTCAGTATATGATATAATTACTTCAGATCCATACGAAAGCATGAAAATCCACAACCTTTCCCCCATCTCATAATACCTGTTATATGAGTATCATCTTCAAGAGTGAAGATAAACTCAATATCTTTTTTCTTCTTAACTTCTACATCAACTATTTGTAGGGGTTTTATTTGTAGATACCATTTGAATGAGAAATGGCTATCTGGGTCTCCGGTGGTTTGGAGCCAAACTTGTTTTTCATTCATAACTTGATTGTATTTTTCTTGAACTTGTTTGATGAGAGTTGATTTATCATCATCATTGATTTCTTGAACGAAACGATTATTTACTCTTTTTCTGTAATCGATATTTGCGTTATTTTTTCCAGTTCCATTCATAGATCTTTCTGGATGAGCGTTTCTATAATTTTCTTTTAGGACGATGCTATAGTTACAAGTAGGATTAACCATACAGTTTGGACCACCTTCATACCATTCATCGTATGATGGTGGTTCTGGTAGATTGTACCTTTGGTTGAATTCTTGATTGGTGACATTTTCATCATACCATATCCTGAGATACTTGTCCGCAATTGCGAAGTATTTTGCTGGACCATTATAGAATTGAACAGAATTTTCCCAAGGAGAAGTTAGATGATTGATGTTTGGATTGTATCTTTCGGTTCCTTTTTCTTCGCATTGGAACGATGTTCCGTCGGTGTGAAATATTTTGAAATCGTAATGGTTCCCCATTCCACCGTAAGGGACTACCGATGAGATTTGTTTCCCTGTAATAGCTTCATACGTACTAATAAGATTGATCCCTATAGGTCTGAATCCGTTTACCTTTTCACATATGGATTTTACTCTCTTTGTCTCAACGAGAGCAGCTATATTCCTTCCTGAAACTCTAGTAGCGACATTCATTAGTGGTTCTGCTTCTTTTAGTGCTTCCTCTAGTGTAGGTGCGATTATATCTGTTTGTTGTCCTCTGGCTATTTGTTCGTCAATATTTTTCATATATCTTTTACGAGTTTTTATTATCGTGAAATAAACACATCAAATTTGAATTTCTTTAATGTTTGGTAGTATTAAAATATTGAGAATATCAAGAAACAAACGAAATGTCTGCGATTCTCAAGAACACCGGAACACCAACAACCGTGAAGAAGGAGATGACGTTTACGGAGAAGGAAGTTCGGAAGTATCGGAAGAAGGCACGACAAGCAGAGGAGAAGTTCAAGACAACAAACGACACATCCTGGCTCACGCTTAGGGACAAGCACAATGACACTGTGCTTGAACTCCTTCGGAACCAGGTGACAAACGTCAACAACAAGAAGAAGAAGAAGAATAAGCAAAACACAAAGAAGACAGATGATCAGCTTTTCAACGAGGCAATGCGTCAAAATCGTCGGGAGAAGACTGAAAGGATGAAGAAGGCTGAAGAGAAGGAAAAGAAGAATGAAGAGCTTTCAAAGAGGCGTTCTGAACTCAAGGATATGATTAGGGGAAAGAGGGAAGAAACAGCGAAGATGATTCATGACAAGATCGATCAACAAAAGGAGTTTGATGCGGCTGAGAAGGAGTTTAGGGAGGATTTTATCAAGGATTACCTTGAGAAGTATCCTGAAAAGGATCAATCCGAAGCTCAAAAGGAATCAGTGAAGGAATATAAGAAGATGATTGCTCACATCAATTTCAAGAACAATGTGGTTCAACATCTTGTTCAGCAAGGGATGACACTTGAAGAAGCAACATCAGAGTTCAATAAGATGATTGGACGCGCGATAAAGGAAAAGAAGGTTGAGGAGGACGAATGGCCAACAATCACAGAAATGTAAAGTGTAAATTTGATTTAATCTAACAATATTTTTTTAAGAATTGTAAGATTAATCAAAATGACATCTAGAAAAGATGCTATTTCTTTGCGAACATCTATTATTGAGATGGGTGATACACCATCACAAATCATAGCGTATCCCATCTATGGGATATATACTGTAATAGAAATTGGACTCCGTATGGTTGTTTTGGCAATCTTGATGAAAAGCTTTTATGAGTTTTATTGCTTAACGTATTTATTCTTAGTAGGGTCGCCTGTAAAAAGTAATATATTTGAAGATATTTTAGAACAAGACATCTTGGAAGAATCACTTTTTGAGAATCAAGTATCAATACAAACACTTTACGAAGAAAATCAATCATTAAAAAATATAATTAAAGGGATGGAAAAATCAAAAATAAAAATGAATGAACAAATCAAAGAATGTAATCAAAAAAATGGAAATCTGAAAGATGAATTATATATTATGGAAAGTTATGTGATGTTATTAACAACATTTATCATCACTACTGGAATCCATATTGTAAAAGTAAAGATAGAAAATTTTATTTGGAAAAAAGATAAAGAAGTTGAAGAGCCATCGCCTGAACCAGCACCATCGCCCGCACCAGTACCCGATATTGTTATGGGTGAAATTGTTAGAGAATAAATATACATTATCAATTTATTTTCTTTTTATCGTTTTCTTTCTTTTTCTTTTAGATGGTATTTTTCTTTTTGTTTTTTTGTCAGATGATGTTTTCTTTTTTTTGCGTAAATATTTATCTTTTGGATAAAGAGATTCAAAATGATGTAAACCTTTTTGTTTTGTTTTTCCTAAATTATGAAAGATAAATATATCTTTCATTGGATCTGGATCTCTATCATAATAATTATATCCTAAACCTACATTTGAAAACTTGTTACCTTTTTTGATGTATGTTTTGATGTTTCTTTTTAGTAAGTTTGATGTCGCATAAATTTCAATTTGTCCAGCATAACTATTATCATCTTTCATATACTCTAAATATTCATCAATGGTTGTATAATCTTCTTCATCATTTTCATTGATCGCATCTTCAATTTCATCTTTTATTGTTAAACCGATATTTTTGATACGATAATTAAGATTATTTTTCAACCATTTTACAACTAATAGTCTTAATTTTCTGGATTGACTTTCTAATTTTCTGGAAAATTTGGGAGATTTTAGTTTATTTTTTTCAAGTGCTAAAATAGTTGTAATCGCGTGGAAAAAACACGAACCATCACCAGGGACACTAATATGAATAAAATCTGAATATTTTATTTTCCCCATATTATTAATTAAACAATATTTAAATCTTATAGAGTAGTATTATTATGAATCTTTTTATATTAACCGATGATGTATTGGATATTATTTTTAGCCAATTAACATTAGATGAAATGATATTTTTTTATCAGGTAAATAGCTATACATATAATCTTTTTAAAGATGTGATAAAAAATAAAGCAAAGATATATCTTAATACAGATTACAAGAAATTTAGAAATGTGGTTGTAAGATATAATTATCGCAAAGAAGATTTATTAGAGATGGGGTTGTTGGGTGTGAAAGGTATTAATAGGGTCGCTCCTTTTTTGAAATACAAACATTTGAAACCTTATAAATATTATGATTTGCGATATTTATTTGAATTGATTTTTTTGGGATTGGATATTGATGATAAATTATTTGTTGATGAATGTCGTAAACAGTCTGTTAGATTTGAAACGCAAATTGAGATGATGTTAAAAAGTATAAAAAATAATATGAGTTTTAATCGTTTTGAAACGATACATAATATAAATAAAGAAGCTCAAATTTTGGGTGTATTACATCGTTCATTTAGAGCGAATGATAAAGATTGGGTTTATATTTAAAAATAAATTTGAAACTAGCTGGTTTAAATAGACAAAAATTATTTAGAAAATCATTATATGCCTCGAAAACAAAAAAAAGAAGAAACGATAGATTGTATTTTTAATCCAGATAAAGAAACTGGTATATCGGAATGGAAAACACGAGAATTTATTCAAACTAATTATCCTGAATTAAAATTTGGTGATAATGGTAATACTAGAAACGGGATATGTTTTAATGTTAAAAAATATGTATGGGGAATTAAAAGATTAAATGATAAACCAAGGGGAAAAGTCTTAGAAATAAGAACAATTGGCTTTTCAAAAAATGAATCATCTGGAAGACCAATCAAGAAAGAAATAAGAAATAAATTACTTCAAGAATTTAAAAATTGTAGACATTGTGGTAATCATAAAGATTTATGTATAGACCATAAAAACGACATGTACAATGATAAGAGAGTTTTAAATGAAAAAACACAAACTATAGATAATTTTCAAGTTTTATGTAATAAATGTAACAAAGATTTGAAACATCAGGCAAATGTAAAAGAAAAAAAAGAAGGAAAGATTCATTCTGTTAAGGATTTTAATTTATCAACATTTGCTTTTGATAATTTTGAATACCCTTGGGAAAAAGGAATTCGTATATATGATGAAAATGATGTTAATTGTAAAATGTATAGTTATTGGTATGATGTAGATGAATTTAATAGAAAAAGAAATATATTTGTGATGATTACAAGACCTTTAAATAAATATATTTTAAAGCAAGTCAAACTAATTCCATAAGTTTATCATAATATTCTTTTGAAACTTCACAACCCATAAAGCTTCTATTTGTGTTTTTACAAGCTCGTGCGGTCGTTCCAGAAC
>Ga0209335_10004626_pt1 | contig 12995 bp, 14 predicted proteins | sample COG_09_FD_184753 | JGI IMG/M metagenome (GOLD analysis project Ga0209335, IMG submission 184753) | Pelagic Microbial community sample from North Sea - COGITO 998_met_09 (SPAdes) (version 2) | ecosystem: Environmental > Aquatic > Marine > Neritic zone/Coastal water | place: Helgoland, sampling...
AGTTGTAGTTTTACCAATTCCTCTTATTCCAGTGAACAAATAAGCGTTAGGTATTTTGTCTGCTTTGATTGAATTTTTTATAGTTTCTGCCACCACTTCTTGACCAATAAGATTATCGAAAGTTTTTGGTCTATATTTTAATGCTAATACTTTTGAGTTATTGTTCATTTTATCTATTTTAAGGAGACTAGAACCTGAATAACTGTCTCTACGACTGCTTCCGTTAGGATCTGGTCGGGTTCAAGCAGCATCCACCTCTAGCCTCCATAACTATTATAGCAGTTATATTTTCTATTCTACAAGAAAAGATTATTTTTTTTTCTCTCTTAAATTATCTGCCTCAAAAACACCTAAGACGTGAAAATCTTCACAATGAAGCCCTAGCTCCTCTAAAGACTTTTGAACTTTTGAATCTTCTATATGCCCATCTAAATCACATAAGAAAAAATACGAGTCGAAAGTATTTTTTTCAGGATAACTTTGTAATTTTGTTAGGTTCACACCGTTGATCGCAAATCCACCTAAAGATTGATAAAGAGCTGCTGGCTTACTTTTAAGTTTAAATAAAAATGAAGTAATATACTTATTATCTCCAAAGTCAGGTTGAGAAATATTTTTTCCCATCACTAAAAATCTTGTTAAATTACCACTTTCATTTTCTATATTATTTTTAACAATATCTAATCCATAAATTTGAGCACTCAAAGAAGATGCTATAGCGGCTTTCTTAATATCTTTTGTTTTTGAAATCATTTCTGCAGATCCAGCCGTATCTGCTCTAATATGCTCAACTATATTGTTTTCTTTTATGAATTTTGAACATTGAGACAAACCTTGTGCGTGAGAATATACTTCTTTTATATCACTGAGCTTTGCACCAGGCTGACCTAATAAATTATGTTCTATTTTTTGAAAATGTTCTTTATAGATATTTAGTCTGTGCTTAAAGATTAAATATTCAATACCAATATTTCCCGTGATTCTATTAGATTCAGGAATAATTATTTTACAATCTGATTCTATTGTTGCTTTATTAAAACAATCATCAAAAGTTTTACATGGTAATATTTCTGCATCTGGATCAACTGACAATGCAGCTAAATGAGAATATGCACCAAAAGTACCTTGAAAATAAATTTTTGACATCAAGCTTTATATTCCATAATTTTTTTTAAGGCTAGATAATCTTCTTCTGTATCAATTCCTATTGGAGAAGAGCTTGCCAGAGCAACATTTATATCAATATTGTTATCTAATGCCCTCAACTGTTCTAATCTATTTTCAATTTCATTTTTGGATTGACCCAATTCAACAAAATATTTTAATGTTTCGGTTGAATAGCAATAAATTCCTATATGGTGATAAATATTAGCTATTTCTGGCGATCTTCTTAAAAAATTCTTTGCTTCAGAAAAACTGTCATTGTTTAGATTTTTGTCAGTTGTAACTTTTACAATATTTTCTTTATCCAAGTCTCTAAGATCTTTCATTTTGGCAGCAAGAGTGCCCATTTTAGATTGATTGCTAACCATTTTTTTATTTAGATTTATAATGTCCTCAATATTAATTGCTGGCTCATCACCTTGTAAATTCATTATCAAATCTACATCTTTTACTTCTAGTTTTTGCAATGCTTCATGAATTCTATCAGTTCCTGTTTTGTGTTTTTTACTTGTTAAAATGGCTCTACCTCCATTTTTAATAACATCATCTGCTATTTCTTGATCCTCTGTTGCAACAACAACATCACCAATATTTGCTTCCTGAGCTCTTCTAAATACATGAGATATAATAGATAAATCATTAATTTTTAACAAAGGCTTACCGGGCAGCCTAGTTGCTGACAATCGTGAAGGTATTATAGTTAACGTTTTCATTAATAATTTAATTATTATTATATCTATTAAATAGAAATTGAGGCAAATTTATACATTAAATTTTAGTAATTTTTTTAATTATCATGATATATGTTCCAACATAATATTTAGAAAAAATGGATTCTTTCGAAATTAATAAAATTGTAGCTGCAATATTAATGGTAGCACTTTTAATCATCGGTATAGGTAAATTATCAAATGTCATATTTCATGTAGAAAAACCAAAAACTCCGGGTTATACAGTTGAGGTAGAACAAGTCGCAACAGTATCCTCATCAACTGAAAAACCTGTAGAAGAAAAAGTTGATATAGCTGCGTTAATGGCAATGGGAGATATTGCTTTAGGTGAAAAAGTTTTTAAAAAGTGTGCTGCATGTCACTCAATAATCAAGGGTGGAAAAAATAACATTGGTCCTGCATTATATAATGTAGTTGGAAGAAAAACTGGTGCTATTACAGATTATAAATATTCTAAAGCTTTAGCTTCATTTGATAAAGAATGGACTTTTGAAGAGTTAAACGGTTACTTAATCAGACCCGCTAAATGGGTTAAGGGAACAAAAATGGCATTTGCTGGATTAAGAAAAGAAAAAGATAGAGCCTCAGTAATTAAGTACTTAAATCAAAACTCGGATAATCCTGTACCACTACCTTAATTTTCCAAAACAATATAATAAAATACTTTTTTGGACATGAACTCTATTAAGAGCTTGTTGCCAGACGTGAGATTTTTTTCCTAAAAAAACCTCATCGCTTACTTCAGATCCTCGGGGCAAACAGTGAAGAAAAATACAATCTTTCTTTGCGAAACTCATTAATTTTTTATCTATTTTAAATTTTTTAAATTGTTCAATTTTTTTTCTTTTATTTACTTTATCATTTAGAGATATGACTTTATCTGAAAAGACAACATCAGCTCCAATAGCAGCTTTTTTAGGATCATTATATACAAATATTTTTTTATTATTTTTCTTTACCCATGCTCTAACTTCTTTACCTGGTTCAAAATTTTTTGGGCATCCTATACTAAGTTTAAATGAAAATTTTACAGATGCAGCTATTAAACTATCTAAAACATTATTAGAGTCTCCAATCCAGCATATATTTAATTTTGAAATTGGTTTTTTCTTTATTTCTTCAGCAGTAAAAACATCAGATAAAACTTGAGTTGGGTGTGAAGATGGACTTAAACCGTTTATTATTGGAATTGATAAATAATTTTTAAAATCTTCAATTTTTTCATCACTATCTGTTCTTAACATAAATCCATCACCATAAGTTGATAGTATTTTGGCTGTATCCGATATACTTTCTCCTCCTTGTCCAAGATGTAATTCGTTGGATCTAAGTGTTAAAGTTCCTCCCCCAAGCTGTTTTATTGCCAAATAAAAGCTTATTCTTGTTCTCGAACTTGCTTTTTCAAACATTTGAATAAGTATTTTACCTTTTAATGGAGACCCTTTATCAACCTCTAAAGTGCTTAAATCTTTTCTAAGGTTTTTTCTTTTTTTTGCATCAATAATAATTTTTTTGAGATCTTTAGCTGGTATATCTTTCAGGTTTATAAAATGTTTCATTTTAATTTAATTCTGAACAAACTTTTTTTATTATTTTAAGTGATAAGTTAATTTCGCTCTTTTTTACATTGAGTGGTGGTAAAACTCTAACAACGTTTTCTGCTGCTCTTATTGTTAATAAATTATTATCCATAAGTTTCTTTATGAATTTTGCTTGATCTGTCTTAAGTTGTATTCCAATCAATAAACCTCTTCCTCTTATTTCTTTAATAATATTAGGATATCTATTTTTAATTTCATTAAGATTAGATAAAAAATATTCTGAAATGGTTTTCACGTTTTTTAAAAATTTTTTATTTGAAATTATTTCCATCACTGAATTTCCAACAGTCATTGCTAATGGATTACCACCAAAAGTAGAACCATGAGTTCCAGCTGTCATTCCAGAAGCAACTTTTTTATTCATTAAAACTGCCCCAATAGGAAATCCACCTCCAATACCTTTTGCAATTGGAACTATATCTGGTCTTACCTTTGATTTTTCAAAAGCAAAGAAATCACCTGATCTTCCAATTCCGCATTGGACCTCATCTAATATTAATAAAATATTTTTTTTATTACAAATTTTTCTAAGCTCTCTTAAACACCAATCTGGAATAACCTTGATGCCTCCCTCACCCATAATAGTTTCAACCATTATGGCTGCTGTATTTTTTCTAATTTTCTTTTTTAAAGATTTATGGTCACCAAAATCAAAATGATCAAAACCATTTACTTTTGGCCCAAAACCTTCAATCATTTTTTTTGAACCACTTGCATATATTGCAGCTAGGGTTCTTCCATGAAAACTATTTTTAACACATAAAATTCTATTTTTTTTTGGTTTTCCGATTGAATAAAAGTATTTTCTCGCTGCTTTTATTGCAGCTTCAGTTGCCTCTGCGCCACTATTTTGAAACATAATATAATCAGCAAAAGTTTTGTTTGCTAGTTTTTTAGCTAAAATTTCTCCTTCTGGAATTTGAAATGCATTTGAAACGTGCCAAAGTTTTTTTGATTGTTTATTAATAGCTTTTACTAACTTAGGATGTGCATGTCCTAAAGAATTTACAGCTATACCTTGAACAAAATCTAAATATTTTTTACCATTAGTTGAATATAGGAAACTTCCTCTTCCATACTTAAATGAAATTTTTTTTCTGTTATAATTTTTTGCTAAATGGCTCATAATTTTAACCAACTTTTATAAATTTTAATTATCAGATACAAGTTATGATTGAATATAAATATAAACCAATTTTAATATTATTTTGTTAATAAGTCTGAGATATTACTTGTTTAAACCCTCTTTATATCATTATGTTGATGTTAATTTAAAATTAACTACTATATATAGAGTATGAGCTGGAACGAAGAAAAAGTTAAAAAGTTAAAAGAGCTTTGGGGTAAAGGAAATACAGCTAGCCAAATAGCAGAAATTATAGGAGGTATCAGTAGAAATGCAGTTATCGGAAAAGCACACCGACTAAACCTATCTGCAAAAATAAAAACAAGAACTGCTGCCTCAAATCAAAATTTTGAAAACTCTCTAGAAGAAAAAAATAACAAGGTGAAGAGAGGTCGAAAAAGTAAATTTAAATCTTTAATTATTGAAAAAGATTTTGAACCAGAAAATCCAAAACAGTTAGAAGAATTAGATGAGAATTCATGTAAATGGCCTATTGGTCACCCTGATGAAAAATCTTTTTATTTTTGTGGTAGATCTTCACTAAAAGATTTTTCTTATTGTAAGTTACATTTATTATATGCTTACCAGCCTAAAGGCAAAAAAGAAGAGGTTACTGAAAAGGAAGAAGTTCCAGAATTTATTGAAAAAAAAATTCAATCAGCTTGAAATTAATTACCAGTCTTATTTTCTAATTAAGTTTCTGACAGATATTTATCTGTAGAAAACTGACCACCTTCTCTCCACATATGGCAATACTTTTTAACTTCGTGATCAAAATTTCTAACACTGGGAATTCCAATATCTAAATTAGTTTTATATTTGCCAGATTTAATATTGTTATACTTTAATAATTTTAATTGATCTCTAGTAAGCAAAGGATTGGGCAACATTTCAAAAAGACTTGCTGATAGTTTGGCCACAAACAATGGCATGGGTAATAAAATTGTTTTTTTTCCAATTAATATTTGTAATTTTTCTAAGATTTCTTTAATTGATAAGATCTCAGGTCCCACACATTCTATAATTTTAGAATGAATATTATTAGAAATTATATGATAAATTGTATCTGTTAAATCTGAGCAATGAATTGGAGAAAATTTCGTCTTACCTCCATAATAAAGTGGAAATATAGGCAATCTATTTAATAATGTCATAAAATTTGTAGTAAAATTATCATCTACCGAATACACAACAGAAGGTCTTAAAATAGTTGCTATCGGAAAATTTTTTAAAATATTTGCCTCCCCTTCTAATTTACTTTTTGCATAATCTGAATCTATACATTCATTTATTCCTAAAGCTGATAAATGAATAAAATGTTTTAATTTATATTCTTTAGCAAGATTAGATAACAACGATGGTAAAATTGAATGAATATTTTTAAATGTATTTCCTCTTTGTTTTTCAAATAAAATTCCAATCAAATTAATGCAAATATCTGTCTTTTTAAAAAGATCTCTTATTTTATCTTCATCAAAGATATTTGCCTCTACAATATTAATATAGCCTGCATTAGCCTGTGTTTTAATAATATAACTTTTTTGATGAATATTTCTTGTAACAACTGTCACTCTATAGTTATTTTTTGTTAACTTTCGTATTAAGTTACGCCCAATCTGACCACTACCTCCAAAAATTAGACAATTTTTTGCTTTCATATATATATGTTTAGAAATGAATAATAATATTAAACTTCACAAAAATGATTTACCAGATGATTTAAAATTAGGCAATGTATTAGCTGTAGATGGTGAATTTATGGGGCTAAACGTAAGAAGAGACCCTCTATGTCTCATACAGATATCAACAGGCAATTCTGATGCTCATATAGTTCAATTTGATAGAAAAAATTACAATGCACCTAATTTAATTAAAATTCTCAACGACAAGAATGTTACAAAAATTTTTCACTATGGTCGAGCTGACATGGCACATATAAAATATTATTTGAAAACTGAAACTAATAATATCCTTGATACAAAAATAGCATCAAAATTAGCTAGATCATATTCTGATAGCCATTCTTTAAAAACACTTATAAAAGAATTTATAAATATAGACGTTAGTAAACAATTTCAAAGTTCTGATTTTGGGGGTAATCTCTCGCCAGCTCAGCTTAAATATTGTGCTAACGATGTAATATATCTTCATCAGATTCATGATGAACTTACAAAAATACTAGAAAGAGAAAATAGAATCACATTATATCAAGATTGTCTAAAATTTTTAAAAACAAGAGTTGATCTTGATTTAGCTTTATTTAAAGATGATGTCTGGTCACACTAATGAATAAAAAAAAATTTATATCTATTGCAAAAGATGTGATTAATCTTGAAATTAAAGCGCTACAATTATTAAAAAAAAATATCAATAGTTCATTTAATAACGCAGTAATTCAAATTGCGAAGTGCCAATCAAAGGTGATTTTATGTGGTGTGGGTAAAAGTGGACTTATAGCATCAAAAATTGCAGCCACACTTTCATCAGTTGGGACACCATCATTTAGCTTATCAGCAGGTGATTCATCGCATGGAGATCTAGGTAGTGTTACTAAAAAAGATATTTTAATTCTCATAAGTTACTCTGGTCAAACAAATGAACTTAAGAATTTAATACAATATGCAAATAGGAACAAAATATTATTAATTGGAATTGTTTCAAAAAAGGACTCATTATTATATAGGGCATCGGATATAAAATTATTAATTCCACAAGTAAAAGAGTCAGGCAGTGGTATAGTGCCCACATCAAGTACAACTGCTCAACTAGCTCTAGGTGATGCATTAGCAATTTCTGCTATGCAATATAAAAAATTTGGTAGATTAGACTTTAAAAAAATACATCCTTCAGGCAGCTTAGGGTCTCAACTAAAAACTGTTGAAGATATAATGCTTACAGGTAACAAAATTCCATTTGTAAATGAGAAATTAAATATGAAACGAGCATTAAATATTTTGAGTGAAAAAAATTTAGGGATTTTGATTGCACAAAATAAGAAAAAAAAAACTGTTGGAATAATAACAGATGGAGAAATCAGACGTTACAATGAAAAAAAATCAAATTTACACGAAAAAATAGTTGCTCATATAATGACAAAGAATCCAATTACTATTGAAAAAGATGTTTTAGCAGTAAAAGCTCTTTCTATTATGAATAGTAAAAGAATTACTTCTTTGTGTGTGCATGACAAAAAAAATAAGCTTAAAACAATTGGAGTGCTTCACGTTCATACTATTTTGAAATCTAATATTTCATAATGAAAAAAAGAAATATTGTATTTTTATTAATCTTTTTAATTTTAATTTCATTTTTTTTTGTTCAAAAATTATATAAAAAAAAATCAAAAATAGATGAAAAAACTATCTTGGTTAATGATGCAATAGAAGATGATTTGTCTTATAGCTCTAATATAATTAATAATGTTAATTATATGTCAAAAGGAATTAAGGGAAATGCATACAATATAAATGCATTGAAAGGTGAAATAGATTATAAAAATAGTGATGTTATTTACCTTACAGATGTTGAGGCAGTTATAGAATTAAAAGGTTCCGAGAAGATTAAAATTAAATCTAAATATGGTAAGTACAATATCAACAATCTGGATACAATTTTTTCAAAAAAAGTACAAATTAACTATCTAAATAACAAAATAACTGGAGATTATCTTGATTTTTCTATCAAAAGAAATTTATTTATCATTTCTAGAAACGTAATTTATACAAATTTAGAAAGTTCTTTATTTGCAGACGTTTTTGAACTTGATATAGAAACAAATGATGCAAAAATATATATGTATGAAAAAAATAAAGATGTAAGAATTATAAATAATAATTAATATGGCTATAATCAAAAAATTTAGAATTACATCTTTCAAAAATATTAATTCAATTGTTGAATTTGAAAATGTTTCTCTTGCATATGGAAATAGATTAATTTTAGATAATATAAGTTTTAAAATTAATGAGGGTCAAATTTTTGGAATGCTTGGTCCAAATGGTGTTGGGAAATCAACAATATTTAATCTTATTACTGGATTAATCAATCCAAATAAAGGAAAAATCAAAATAACAGGCAAAGATGTAACCAAAACACCAATCTATCTAAGAACAAAAAAATTTAGAGTCGGATATGTCCCTCAATATGGTGGATATTTTAATGATTTATCTCTTCAAGACAACTTGAAAGCTATAAGTGAAATAGTAATAGAAAATAAAAACTTTAGAAGTGAAAAGATAAACTATTTAATTTCAAAATTTCAACTTGATAATTTAAAAGATATTAAAGCAAAATTTTTGTCTGGAGGACAAAAAAAAAAATTGGTAATTGCTTTATCACTTTTGAGCGATCCAAAAGTTTTATTACTTGATGAATGTTTTGCTGCTTTAGACGTACTCACAATAAAAATGTTACAAGAAATAATTGTAAATCTTCAACAAGAAAATCATATCACAATTTGTATATGTGATCATCAAGCAAGAGATCTATTAGCCTGTGTTGACACTGCAATGATTTTAAATAATGGAATTATCGTAGCAAAAGACTCACCTTCAAATTTAGTTAAAAATACTAGTGCTAAAAGTGCATATTTTGGTGACAGCTTCAAATTTAATTGAGCAATTGATGCCAAATTTACTTGTTATTAAAAAAAAAATTAAGAACTTTAATAAGACCATATACGTAAGTGGAGATAAAAGTCTTAGCATAAGATGGGTCTTATTTTCTTCAGTTGCAAACGGAATTTCAAAATCACAAAATTTACTAATGTCTGAAGACGTATTGGCTACAATAGAGGCAATTAGAAAACTTGGTATTAAAGTTAAACTTAAAAAGAACGAATGTACTATTTATGGCAAAGGTATGAATGGGTATCAATATAAAAAAAATCTTACTATAGATGCTAAAAATTCTGGAACATTGGCAAGGCTTTTATTGGGGTTTCTGGTAAACTCAGTTAAACAGATAAGAATAATTGGTGATAAAAGTTTATCAAAAAGAGATTTCAAAAGAATTTCAGATCCTTTATCAAAATTTGGTGTTAAGTTTAAGTTGAAAAATGGTAAAAATTTACCACTCATAATAAAAGGGCAATCAAAATTACAGCCTATAAAATATTTAGAAAAAAAAGGATCAGCACAATGTAAAAGTTCAGTTATTTTTGCAGGAATGAGGTCAAGCGGTACAACAATTATCAAAGCAAAAAAATCAAGAGATCACACTGAGCTATTATGCAAATATCTTAAACTACCTATCAAAATTAAAAGTAATAAAAATTATGATTTCATAAAAATTAATAAAGTTAAAAAAATTAAGAGTTTTAACTATAAGATTCCTTCGGACATAAGTTCAAGTGCTTTTTTTATGGTATTGACTGCACTTTCTAAAAATTCAAAATTAACAATTAAAAATGTAAATGTAAATCCTTCAAGAATTGGAATAATTACTATTTTAAAAAAAATGGGAGTTAAAATAAATTTACAAAATAAAAAAATATATAAAGGTGAAAAAAATGCTGACATAAAGATTGTAGGTCCAAAAAATTTGAAATCTATAAATTGTCCAATTAAATTAAACAGCGGTGCAATCGATGAATTTTTAATTATTTTTTTAGTTGCTGCGAAAGCGAAAGGTATTTCGTATTTCAAAAACCTAGGTGAATTAAATCAAAAAGAAAGCCCAAGACTTGAATGGGGTACAAAAATTTTAAATAAAATGAGGATTAAAACAATTAGAACTAAAGACTCAATAAAAATATATGGAAATCCTAATTTAAGCTTAAATCATAAAATTGAAATTAAGAATTATTTAAAAGATCATAGAGTTTGTATGACAAGCATAATTAGTGCATTATCGTTTGGAGGAGAGTGGCATATACATGATAAAGATTCTATCGAAACATCATTTCCAAATTTTTTAAAAATTGTTAATAAGATAAATGATAAAAACTAATAGAAAAATTTTAAAAATTGCAATTGACTCTCCAGCTGCGGCTGGAGCTGGTACAGTAGCAAAAGCTATATCAAAACATTATAATCTTTTTTATTTAGATACTGGAAAAATTTATAGGTTGATTGCTTACCTGAAAATTAAATTTCCTAAAAAATTTAATCAAAATTTTATAAAATCTAAAATTAAATCTTTAAAAGTAAAAGATCTTTCAAATAAAGCATTATTGTCAGATGAAGTGGGTACAGAGGCTTCAATTATATCAAAAGTAAAAGCTACAAGAAAACTCGTTCATTCTTTTCAGATAAACTGTGCATATAATCCTCCCAATAAATTTAAAGGAACATGCTTAGATGGTAGAGATATCACTTACAATATTGTTCCAGATGCAGATTTAAAGTTTTTTATAACTGCAAATATAAAAACTAGGGCACAGAGGAGATATAATGAGCTCAAAAGTTTAAAAAAAAAGGTTTCATATAAAGAGGTTCTTAAAAGTATTAAAAAACGTGATAAAAGCGACTATAATAGAAAAATTGCACCCCTAAAGAAAACTAAAGATTCAGTATTGCTAAATACTTCGAAACTTACTAAAAGAGCGTGTTTTTTAAAATTAAAAAAAATTATAGACAGGAAAATTAATAATTAATGGAAATTTATAAAGATTTATCAAATCCAGCATCTCAAGAATTTGAAAAGTTACTAAACAGTCAGCTCTCCAAGATACAAATAGAAGAAGGTAAAATCATAGAAGGAAAAATTAATAAGATTACTGAAAAATTTGTTTTTTTATTTGTTGAAGGTTTAAAAAGTGAACCTGTTTTAGATATTAACGAACTAAAAAGTATGGGTCTAATTGATAAGGTAAAATTAGGTGAAACGATACCTGTATTATTAGAAAAAATTGAAGATAAGCATGGGGAAGTATTAGTTTCAGCGAGTAAGGCACAAAAAATTAAAGGTTGGGATAAACTTGTTGAAGCATATGAAAAAAATGAACCAATAATGGGAAAAATTACCTCAAAATGTAAAGGTGGATGCATTGTTGAACACATAGATACTGGTTCATTGATGTTTTTGCCAGGTTCACAAATTAGTGACAAACCGCTAAAAGATATTAGTCATTTAATGAATGAGCCTCAAAAGTTTGCTCTTATAAAATTAGATAAGATTAGAGGCAATGCATGTGTTTCAAGAAGAGAAATAATTTCTTCCTTCAAAAAAGAGGATAAATCTAAAATAATAGATAAGTATAAAGTTGGAGACATTATAAAAAATGCTGAAGTCAAAGGGTATAGCTCATTTGGTTGTTTTTTTAATGTAAACGGTGAGTTAGATGTTTTAGTGCACTTGCAAGAAATTTCTTATTCAAGGGTAAATCATCCTGATGAAGTTTTTAATATTGGTGAAAAACATGACTTAAAAGTAATAACAGTTGATAAAGAAAAACTACAAGTAGGTTGTTCAATTAAACAACTTTCACCAGATCCTTTTGAACATATTGAAAATTATGAACTTAACAAAATTTATAAAGTAAAAGTAGTCAAGTTAATGGATTTTGGTGCCTTCTGTGAATTAGAGCCAGGTCTTACAACCTTACTTCACTCAAGTGAACTTAGTTGGACTAAAAAAAATATTTCAACAAAAAAAATGTTTAAAATTGGTGATGAGATAGATTGCGTAATCACAGAAATTGACAAAGAGAAGAGAAGAGTCGCTATTTCACATAGATTGACACAAGAGAATCCTTTCGAAACTTTTGAAAAGAAATACCCTGTTGGAACAATTGTTGAAGGAGAAGTTGTAAATAAAAATGAATATTCATTATTTGTTAAAGTTGAAAATTTAGATGTGGATGCATTTTTACACTGCAATGACTTAACATATCTAAACAATGGTGAAGAAGAGCTTGAGAAATATAAAAAAGGTGACAACATTAAGGTTAAAGTATTAGAAATTAAAACCTCAGAGCAAAAAATCAGAGTTGGTTTAAGACAAACTCAATCAGATCCTTTTGATTGGTTTAAAGATAAGTCTAAAAACCAAACGATCACTGTTAAAGTTATTTCTACTGACAACAAAGGTTTAATCGTTAGACCTGAAAGTTGTGAAATGGATTTTCAAATTAAAAAATCAGCAATAGCAATTAATGCAGCTGATGCTAGACCAAGCAGATGGACAGGTGGAGAAAAACTTGACTGTGCAATAGCTGATCTTGATTTAGGTAAGAGGAAAGTAACTTTAAGCATTAAACTACTAGAAGAAATTGAGAAAAAAGAAGCTTTAGACAAATATGGATCTGAAGGTTCAGGTAAAAATTTACCGTTTTCATCACTTTCTGATGATTTAAAGAAAAAAGAAGAAGATAAAGAGTAAACAGAAGATTTAAATTGGCTATTGTAAAATCAAAGCTTTTAAAACAACTTT
>Ga0209335_10004628_pt1 | contig 12993 bp, 13 predicted proteins | sample COG_09_FD_184753 | JGI IMG/M metagenome (GOLD analysis project Ga0209335, IMG submission 184753) | Pelagic Microbial community sample from North Sea - COGITO 998_met_09 (SPAdes) (version 2) | ecosystem: Environmental > Aquatic > Marine > Neritic zone/Coastal water | place: Helgoland, sampling...
TCAAGTTAGCAGAGCCGCAAAACTTTGCACAGTATCGCCAAGCAGATGTTGATTCAGCTCGTATTGCAACATTTGCACAGTTAGAAGCATTCCCTTACATGAGCAAACGTTTTTTGATGAAGCGTTATTTGGGTATGACAGAACAAGAGATGACTGAAAACGAAGAAATGTGGTCACAAGAACAGGGTGACATAGAAACAGCACCAGCAGACGATGCATCATTGCGTAACGTTGGTATAAGTCCAGGTACTATTGCAGGTGACTTAGAAAATGTAGAAACTGCTGAAGCAGTCCCCCAAGGGGCTGAAGGAGCCGCAGGCGGCGCACCAACAGGTGTTCCTGATACAGTAGGACCGGGTTCAGCACAAGGTCCTGGCGCAGGCGCCGCAGGAGCCCAACCATCAGCCCAAACTGCAGGATAGTATAAATAATACTATGTTTTTAGCTGAACTCTACCAAAAGACCGAAAAAGGATACTATTCGCCAGGCGATGACAACTCTACTATTAAGTTGAGTGACATGCGTAAAGGTTCACGCCTTACTCTTGGCGACTTAAACAGACTGCGTATGAGCAACGATGTACGTAAAGTCGAGCATGAGAAAAAGCTAGAAAGAGTATCAACTCAGTACAAACCACCCGTTGAAGCTGGTGGTTTAGGCGTATAGCACACAAAACCATTCAAAAAACACCTATTTAACTTATAATATACCTATATTTGTTAAATAACTTACAAGCCATATTAAATTAAGGAGTCACTATGAACAAATATGAACAGCTTATAGAATACATCATCAACGAAGATGAAGACAAAGCCAAGGCTTTATTTCATGATATCGTTGTTGAAAAATCACGAGACATTTATGAGACTTTGATGGACGAAGAAACCGTTGATGAAACAATTGGTGGAAACGAAGTCGAAGACTTGGTAGACGAAATACAAGCCGACGAAACCGACGGCATTCCTGAAGGCGAAGAAGAAGAGATGGACGCTGAAGAGGAAATGATGGGCGGTGACGACGAAGAAGATCATCATGCTGATGTTGGAGGCGACGAAGCCTTAGAAGACAAAGTTATGGATCTTGAGAAAGAACTAGACGAGCTCAAAGCAGAATTCGATGCATTAATGTCAGACGAAATGGAAACTCCAGGAATGGATGCAGACATGGAAGCCGATGCTGATGAAATGGAAACAGACGCTGAAGAGTTAGAAATGTACGAAGGCGATAAGAAAGAAGAAGAAGAAGAAGTTGCAGAAGACGAAGAAGTAGTTGAAGATGCTGAAGAAGTAGCAGAGTCAACAAAGCCAAAAGCAAAATACACTAAGTCAGCAACTGATCTTATGCGTGAGTACGTTGAAAAAGTTGCAATGCCAGCAGGTGAAGACAACAAAGCAGTATCACCAGTTGCAGGCGAAAACGACATGGGCGGAACAGCAGTAAACTTTGATGCAGGCGGCGACAGTAATCCAGATGGCGCTAAAGCACCAGCAGAAGGCAAAGTAGATAGTATGCCACACGCTGGCAAGTATCAAAATGTTCCAGGCGCAAAAGCAGATCTTACCAGCGCAACAGGTGAGGTTGCTAAAAACACTGAAGAGGCAGGCGTTAATACCAAGGCTGTCGAAGGTGACAAGTAAACTAGGACAATAATATGGCTTTGTACCTAAAAGAGAATCTTACATTTGATCGGGCCAAGATTGAGGTCATCACAGAAGACAGCAACACCGGTCAAGGTAAGGATCTATATATGAAAGGGATATTCATTGAGGGAGGCGTCAAAAACGCTAACGCTCGTGTTTATCCCATTCACGAAATTGAAAAAGCCGTTTCAAGTATCAATGAACAAATCAAAGAAGGACACAGCGTCCTAGGCGAAGTAGATCACCCAGATGATTTAAAAATTAACTTGGATCGTGTATCACATATGATTGAAAGTATGTGGATGGACGGACCATGCGGCCACGGTAAACTTAAAATCCTTCCAACACCAATGGGAAAACTAGTAGAATCTATGATTACTAGCGGTGTTAAGTTGGGTGTTAGTTCACGTGGTAGTGGCGAAGTTAATGAGAGTTCGGGACACGTTAACAATTTTGAAATTATTACTGTTGATGTTGTCGCACAACCAAGTGCTCCACATGCTTATCCAACCCCAATTTATGAGGGGTTAATGAACATGCGTGGTGGACACAACGTATTTGAAGTAGCGAAAGAAGCTACTCAAGATCAAAGAGTACAAAAGTACCTGAAAGAAGGCGTTTTACGCTTAATCAAGGACCTTAAGTTAAAATAGGAGAACTAGATGTTAGATGCTATCAAGCCATTGATAGATAGCGGTATCATTAACGAGGATACGCAAGAAGCAATTACTGAGGCATGGGAAGCAAAACTTTCTGAAGCCAAAGAAACTGCTCGTGCAGAACTTCGTGAAGAATTTGCAAATCGCTATCAACATGACAAACAAGTAATGGTTGAAGCTCTAGACAAAATGGTAACTGAAAGTCTCCAGTCAGAACTTGAAGAATTTGCTTCAGAAAAGCAAGCACTTGCTGAAGATCGTGTGAAGTTTAAAACACACATGAACGAAAGCAGTACTAAGTTTAATGATTTTATGGTAACAAAATTAGCAGAAGAAATCAAAGAACTTAGAACAGATCGCAAACAGTACGAGAATAGTGTATCTAAACTCGAACAGTTTGTTATCAAGCAACTTGCAGAAGAGATTCAAGAGTTTGAGCAAGACAAGCAGGCAGTAGTAGAAACAAAAGTCCGCTTGATTGCAGGAGCAAAAGACAAATTAGCAGAATTACAGCAGAACTTTGTAGCACGTAGTTCAGCACTTGTTAAAGAGTCAGTTGCTAAAAACCTAGAGTCAGAAATGACTCAACTCAAAGAAGACATCCATCAAGCACGTGAAAACATGTTTGGTCGTCAAATCTTTGAAGCCTTTGCTTCAGAATTCGCCGTTACTCACTTAAATGAGAACAAAGAAATCAAGAAGTTACAGGCTGTTGTTGCCGCTAAAGAGGAAGCTCTAGCAGAAGCTAAATCACAAGCAGAAGAAAAAGCAACGATTGCTGAGTCAAAAGATAAAGAAATCAAAATGATTAAAGAATCAGCAGAACGCAAGGATAAACTTGCTAACCTGTTGAAAACACTCAACAAAGAGAAAGCCGCAGTGATGAGCGAACTTCTCGAAAGTGTGCAGACTGCTAAGTTGCAGAATGCATATGACAAGTATCTACCGGCAGTTTTAAACGCAAATGGTAAGACAGTTAGCGAAGCGAAAGCAGTGTTAACCGAAAGCCGCGTTGAAGTTACTGGTGATAAATCTGCTAAACAAACCAACGCCAAGACCGAAGATGACAGTAATGTTGTTGAGATCAAGCGTTTAGCAGGGCTTAGATAACCCTAAAAGGAAAAGGAAAAGAAATGACACAAGCACTATTAGAAAGCCGTTGGGGCGAAACAAAAGATGCCCTGTTAGAAGGTTTAAACGGCGCCAAGCGCAGTACAATGGGTGTTGTTCTAGAGAACACACGCAAGAGTTTGATGGAGACCGCTACCGCTGGTTCAACAGCCGCTGGTAACGTTGCTACATTAAACCGTGTAATTTTACCAGTCATTAGACGAGTAATGCCAACCGTTATTGCTAACGAAATCGTTGGTGTTCAGCCTATGACAGGTCCAGTTGCACAGATTCACACACTACGTGTACGCTATGCTGATTCAGTTACATCAACAGCGGCTGCACCATTTGATACAAACGTTACTGCTGGTGACGAAGCACTTTCACCATTCAAGATTGCTACAGTATATTCAGGTAGTTCTGCTACTGGTCGTGCTGATTCAACAAGTACACTTGAAGGTAACCCAGGTAACAAGATCAACGTCCAGATCTTAAAGCAAGTTGTTGAAGCTAAGACACGTAAGCTATCAGCACGTTGGACATTTGAAGCCGCTCAAGATGCGCAAGCAATGCACGGCTTAGATATTGAAGCAGAAGTTATGGCAGCTCTTGCACAAGAGATTACAGTTGAAATTGATCAAGAAGTTCTTGGTTCACTTCGTAGTCTTGCTGGTACTGAGTTCACATATAACCAGGCAGCAGTATCTGGTACAGCTACTTACGTTGGTGATGAGCATGCCGCATTGGCAGTTCTTATCAACAGAACAGCTAACTTGATTGCATCACGCACACGTCGTGGCGCAGGTAACTGGGCAGTTGTTTCACCAGCCGCTTTAACAGTTCTCCAGAGCGCAACAACAAGTGCTTTTGCACGTACAACTGAAGGCACATTTGAAGCACCTACAAACACTAAGTTTGTTGGTACATTGAATGGCGCAATGAAAGTTTATGTAGACAGCTATGCTGGCGATACACAGGCAGTTCTAGTTGGTTACAAAGGTTCAAGCGAGGCTGATGCCGCCGCATTCTATTGCCCATATGTTCCATTAATGAGCAGTGGTGTTGTGTTGGATCCATCAACACTTGAGCCAGTAGTTGGCTTTATGACACGTTATGGTTACGTTGAGCTTACAAACACAGCTTCATCGTTCGGTAACGCGGCAGATTACTTGGGTGAGATTGCAGTTTCAAATCTTTCATTCCAGTAATAGCTACAAAAACTTCCTAGTTTTAAACATAGGAAAAAACAGAAAAGGAGCCATAAGCTCCTTTTTTGTTGGCTTGTGTTTCTTTGTTGGTGCATAAGTATTATAATGGAAACTATCTTAATGGCAATATTAGTCACAGTGCTAACCGCAGACGGAACTGAATCAACAGGTTATCATCAACATGGCCCAGAGTTCTACAACCTAGGTGCATGTCAACGCATAATCGGCGACAGAGATCTTCTTCCTGAAATATACGAAGATGTGCGCAGACATATAGGCTCACGTTTGGTTAACACTAGAGAGATTGGATGCTTTACTACAGAGTCTCTGAGAGAAACTAACAACTTGCTTAATTATGATTCAACACCTTTTCTGTCATTATAACTTGACTTAGTTACACGTTTCGTGTATAAATATATATACGTTCAGCCGTAAGGCCGGAAGTAGACTTCATAATTAGTCGAAGGAACGCATTATCATCGTTCATCTCGAAAGAGACGGAAGTAGGTAATGGTTACCGAAGGAACGCACCTAACTGTAAAAAGGAGGGTGTTAACATGACAATGTGGACTCGCTATTGTAGAGAGCAAGCACAGAAAGACTATCACAAGTCTCAAATGCTTAAAATCTTATTGTTACGTGCAATACACGAAACAGATAAGTGAACTTCAAGGGGCTGAAACGCCCCTTTTTTGTGGCTGACATTTCTATAAATACTATTGTTCAGTAGTTAGGTAAAACTGACTTATGCTGTCCCAACAGCGTAGCGACTAGAACTCGCATTGGACTTCTAACAAAGGAGAAAACAAATGGGAAGACCTATTAAAACGGCAAAATCAGTTGCAGGAAATTTAAAAGAGCCAGCGGCAAACACAACAGGTACTATTGGTGATATAGCACTACTTGGTAGTGTACAAATTCAGTTTACTGGTTTTGTAACAGGTGGTTCAGCAAATACAGGACCTGCAAATTCACAAAAAGGCAACAAGACATTTAACATTACCACAAGTGACGGCACAGAAGATTTAATTCTAACAGCAGTTGTAAGTGGAAGTTTAGCCGCAGGGCAATGTCAATTAACAGCAACAGATTCAGATGGTGACACATACAATGTAAGTAAAATTACATCACGTTATGTTACACTAACTCCTGTTGATGGCACACAGTTCACAACAGGACAACGTGCATTATGGGTAGCAAGCGGAAGCGAAGCATCAGGCGTTTCAGTAAGCATTCCATTGGCATAATAGTATTTTTTTATATGCAACAAGATTAACCTGCTCCGGCAGGTTTTTCTTTGACCAGTGACATTTTAATCTGTATAAATATAATGAATAAGGACTTTGATAATGGCTGTAGTCAACAATTTAAATACTGATTTATTAATTACAAACAAAATAAACCCTTCTGCAAATATCACATTGCAGAGTGCTACTGTTTACATAGATGGTGACTTGCAGGTTGGCGGAAACAGCACAGCCGTTACCAAAACTGATTTAGAAGTTACAGATAACTTAATTACCTTAAACAAAGGTGAATCTGGGGCAGGTGTTACTCTTACATTTGCTGGTATTGAGATTGACAGAGGTAGTGAAACAGACGTTGCTTTACGTTTTAACGAAACTGTTGACAAATGGCAAATTACAAATGACGGTGCTGTTTATGCAAATATTGCAACATCATCAGGCGGTGGTGGTAGTTCCGTTTCTGACGATCCTGACCCAAGTCTTGGTGCTAACTTAGATGTTGTTTCGTTCACTATTTCAAGTGAGTCAACCGACTATGTTAAGTTTGACAGTAATTTAGCAGTAAGACACACAAGCACAGCACCAAGTACAGTTGCAGATCATACAGTAATTTATGCGCAAACACCTGTCCAAGGTGGTAGCGGTGTTTACTTAACAAACACAAGTGATGCTGATAGACAAGTCAGTACTGTAAGAAATTCAGTAGTATACTCGTTGGTATTATAGGAATAACAAAATGACAATTCATAACAATTTATTAGGCGGCGGAGTAGCGTCAAACATAGCAATTTCAACTTCGTCAAATGGAGATGCAGTAACTACAATGTACTTTTGTAACACTGACACTAATCCAATCACATTCAATCTGCATGTTTGCCCAGCAGGATTTGAAGCAAACGGAAATAACGTGGTATACTCCAATAAACTTCTTACCAATGGTGACACTTACGTGATAGATTTGGAAAAACTAACACTGGGATTCCACGATACGCTACAAGCAAACGCAAATGTAGCAAATAAAGTTGTAGCAACAGTAAGCACAATAGGATTATAACACATGGGACGTTTTTTAAAAAAAGTTGAAACTGTTGGTGGCCCAAACGCACTTGCGTTACAAATACCAACAAGCACTACTGCGGCTGGCCCAGAACAGATAGATGATGGTATGATTAGATGGAACACCAGCACCCAGCGTGTTGAGTTCTGGTACGAGACACAATGGTTAACTGTAGCCAAAGTGGGTAGTGTACAAATTACCACAGACGAATTTACAGGCGATAATGCAACCACTACGTTTACTATGAGCCAAGCTGAGTCAGACGCAAATGCAGTTATTGTACAAATTGGGGGAGTATATCAACAACCAAATGTCAACTACACCATGAACGGTAGTACCACAATCACGTTTACTAGTGCACCGCCAGCACCCGGAGTAAACCCAAATAAAGTAGTTGTTGTGCATAATATAAACAGTACCGATTCTGTTTACGACTAGGAAGTACTAAATGGCAATTGGTAAAATTTCCGGTGCAATGCTTTACCCCAACCTTGTTCGTCAAGGTATAGATTTAGCATTTGAGTCAAACTTACTTTACCTAGATGTAAACAATCACAGAGTTGGTGTAATCAACTCCTCTCCTGCTTATGCACTAGATAGCTCAGGCAACGTAAAACTAGCAAACATTTTAGTACAAGGAAGCGGCTTTAGTTCTAACACTGGCGTTATGTCTTTTGGAAGCAATGCCAATGTTAGCATTACAGGTGGAATAAATGGCCAATTTTTAACTACAGATGGTAGTGGAAATTTAAGTTGGGCAACAGTTGAAACAAGTGCCGCAAGTTTAACATTAGGCACACCAGGCGATGGCGCATTATGGCCCACAGGCATGTTAAGCACCTGGCAATCAAGCACATCTATCACTAATGCTGTTGACGATGTAAACGAGTGCATGTTCAACATAATGAATTCAACAGCAGTTGCTAACGTAGCATTTACTGCTGATACCACATCAGGTGGTGCCGGAACAATAGTTACACTAACCATTGCCGCATTAGGTAATCCTAATAGGTACGACATTAATTGGGGCGACGGTACAACAGACAATAACCAAACAGACTCAACACCAACGCACACTTATAGCACAAACAGTGGTTCGCCATTTACTGTAAATGTTAGAGCATATAACAATGGCGGTGTTGGTGCGTGTAGTGAAATGTACTACGAACTTGAAGATTACATTGTTATATACACAGCAGATCCTGTTGTGACTTTTGCGGCTTATACAGCAAGTTCGGGCGGCAGTCCTATTACACAGTGGGATGACGGCGACACAGTTTACTTTGAAAATACAACCACAAACACAAGTGGTGCAACAGTGCAGTACACCTGGGCATGGGGTGACGGTAGCAGTAACGACGTTATATCCAGTGATGCTTCGGCAGGTGGCGTGGGCGGCGGTAGATTAGCACACACATTTACAACAAGTACAGAACAAGAGCAAACAAGAACAGTTACATTAACATTAGATAGCCATACTACAGCACTGCCATCAGCAATACCAACAAACGACACAGACTCGTTTAAGATTTACGATGACCATACACCATCTGTTACACTAAGTTCTGTTACTGGCATTAACGAAGAAGGTACCAGCGGTTTACCAATTACATTTACTAACGCAACAGAAACTTCCATTGGTAGTTATGCGACTTATGGCATTCAATATCGCTATGAATTCGGTGACGGCAACGTACATGTTGTTAATACAGGATCAGGCGCACAAGGTGATACTAGCGGAACAATTGGGCACACCTATGCACTTAGTTCAGGTGAGCAATCCTCGGGAACAGCTCGTGATTTTAGCGGTAACCTAAAGGTTCTTAGTAACCATAGTAGCTCACCATTTATTAGTTCAACATTTACAGTGCATGTTGAACCAGATGTACGTGCTACTGTAAGTGGCACAGCAGTAACAACAAGTGATAGATCGGGCGATAATCAATACGATTTGTATGCCTTTACTGATTATAACGGAAACAATCGTGCGTTGGTTAGAGCAACCAACACCTCTCAAAATGCTGATGATTATTTGTACGACTGGGGCGATTCGACAGACGATTCAGTTACTGAAGATGGCTCATCACCAGGTAGTATAGGCGCAACGATTGACCATAGTTATATAAGTGCAAGCACAGGCAACTACAATTTAGCATTTACCGCAAACGGCACACCTGATCTTACCGCACAAACAGATACAGACACAGGTATCACGTTTACACTAAATGCTGTACCGTCAGCACCAGCTGGTTTGAGTGCTAAAAGCATAACACTTAGCGATAGCGCACAAGGAACAAGTCCAAAGTTAGCACACGGTTTTACTGACAACAGCGCAACAAATCCTCTTAGTGCAGGTGCAAGCCTAAACACCACTACAGCAAGACGATATACTAGCGGCACTATTGACACCAGCACAGTAAATAACGCATACAATGGTGTTAGTGGCAACTTGGTTGCTGTTGTAAATGGTATAAGCAAAGGCAACAAAGTATTCAGTACTTCAACTGGTGAGAATGGCACGTTTACAAGTCTTGTTGTGAGTGGACAACTAGATGCACACGATAGTATAAGTTCGAGCACATATCCAACTGGATTCTATCAGACATTTGATGCGAAAATTACACAAGCACTTTCAAGTTATAGTGTAGGTGTTAATGATGAAAGATTAGAACATAGCTCTACTGGCAACACAAACTATGTTAGTGTTGTATACGATGATGTTACAAGTGTACCAAGCATTGTTTCAAGCGGTACACTGGCCGAAGGCACTGGCGGTACTAAACGCTATATATCTGGTATTCCTTATTACAATTCAGGATCACCAACAGTTTCGCTGAGTGGAGTGCAAATCAGCAACTTAACAGGTCAAGCATACACAGATCAATCAAACATTGTTGAAGTAGATAATGCTACCAATCAAGAAGGCACAAGTTCTGCAGGTACAACAAATACGGATTACACTTACAGCAACATTGACGGTGCAGTAACCATGTTGTCGGGTGGTATACCTAAGGTAGATATAGGTGTTAGTAGTGCATACACAATTGGAGCACTAACTGTACCAATCACAAGCAGTTCAGTGAGAACCATAGATAGAGTTAAAGTACGTGCTAGAAATGCAAACGGCGTTGGCAGTTATAGCGAGAACACAACAGCAATACAAGTACACAAGTCATCACAAAGCGGTATTAGTGAAATTGCTATTGCAGTATCAGACAGTTTAGGCGCTGGGTTTGACGATGACGGTGTAAGAATATTTGATTTTAATGCCGCAACAACAGACAATCCTAGTTATAACGGTGCTACAAACTTCTACACAAACAGTCCTTATACAGAAGCAAGTGATCCCGGTGTTGAAGGCACAAAAGAAGCAACTATTAGATTAGGTGTCTTGAAGTATGATGTAACAGATTATAGTTCAGGATATCTCCCAGTAGGTCCAGATAGAAGCAGTGACACAGGCACACAATACTTTACCTTTGCATTTAGACGTACCACAATGGCAAACTTTGATATTAATATAACAAGTTCAGGTATTGCTGGTTTGTGGATTGCGGCTCCAGGTACTGGTATTGACTCAGCATCATCACTTAACGGTTGGTTAGATGCAAGTACAACATACGGTGGTTCAGGTGTACCTGGTGCTAACACAGGCAGTGGCGGTAATGGATCTAACGGATGTGCATTTACATCAGGCGATAGAATTGCCGCCAGCACATCACTAAGTGGTGGCTACACAATGACACTGGGTAGTGAAAACGGCACAAACGCAACAGGTAATGTTGTGTTGGTAAGAATAGCATTAACAAGTGGTCAAAGTGTTACTGCACTTAGCGTAGGAGTAGCGGCGTAATGGCAATTCAAGACTCCCAAAAAGTTGACTACTTGTGGAAAAAGCTAGGTTACTCAGCTTCAAAAACTGATACTAACGCTAACAAGAAAGCACCTAACGAAGCTATTACTAGTCCGTTACCACTAAGAGCTGACAAACTAATGGCACAAGCAAGTAGTATTCCTTCGGTATTGCCGGGTAGCAGTGCATCGCCTGTAACAGTTTACCCTACAAGCAATCCTCGAGAGTGTACAGCAGATGCTACATCCACAGCAAACAGAACTTGGAAAACAGGGTTAACAGACTGGATTAGCCCAGAGTTTGGGTCAACTTACCAAGTAAAAATTTATATCCATACTGCAAGTGATGCCGCAGGAGCAAGTGGCGGAGATCAAGTATTTGCAACTGGTTCAGGTAACGACGACGAATGGTTCTTTGACTATCAAGCAGGTGTGTTGCACTTTATTGGTGACAACTTGCCCAACGGCATAAGTTTCACTGGAAAAAGTGTTTATATTAGTGGCGGAAGATATACTGGAGATTTTGGTGTAGGTAGCATCACAGACGTTAATATCAGCAACGGTAATGTTACAGCAAATATTTTTGGTAATGTATCAGGAACATTTGGTAATTTTTCCGGCAACTTGTATGCTGAATGGTTACAAGGTAATGTTGATGGTCAAATTGGTACATTTGATACTAGCATATACTCTGCTAATGTAGTTATAACAAGCAACAACTATATTAGTGACGACACTGCACGTATTCAATATTTAACGGTGCAAGGTGAAACAATAACCAGTACTAACGAACATGTTACTATAAGCCCGAACATTTCAGGCGCCAATAATGTAGTAAAAATTGGCGGAGTAACTGCATTAGATGTACCAACTGGAAACACAGCACAACGACCAGCAATAGCAGATGCAGGGTATGTTAGGTTTAATAGTGAGACTGGTACACTAGAGTGGTATACAGGCTCAGCCTGGGCGTCAGGATCAAGTGGTATCACACAGCAAACTATTACACCAAATGGCTCAGACAGTACATTTACAATGGATCAAGAGTCCACAGCAGACGGTATTTTAGTTAGTATCAACGGTACAAGTCAAAACCCAGATACTGCGTATAGCGTAAGCGGAACAGATATAACATTTACAGAAACACCACTTTCAACTGATATTATTGACATACGTTTCCTAGCAGTAGCAGTTGCGTCATCTGGTCTAAACAGTATGATTCAAGACACCAGTCCACAATTGGGCGGTAACTTGGATGTTAACAGTAATTATATTACCAGTGCAAGTGATGGTAATATACCAATTAAAGCAGACGGAACCGGAGAAGTAACACTCCAAGGTAACGTTATTAGTTTAACAGGAAACTTGGAAGTTAGTGCCACATCTGGTACGCCTAGCGACACATCAACTCCAACAGCCTGGCTCAAGGTTTATGTTGGCGGGACAGAGTATTTCCTCCCCTTACATCAATAAAATATGTAAGTAGTACCCAATAAAATTTTGCATTTTGTTTTTGATTGCAAATCGTACGCCAACGCCCACAATATCTTAATCTAACTAAATACTTGCTAATACCAAGCATAATAAAAGGAAGCTAAAAATGGCCGTTACACGTATAAAAAATAATCAGATTACTGATAGCACTATTACCGGTGCAAAAATTGCAAATACTACACTTACCGGTGGCTTATTTGCGTCATCTCTGACACTAAATTCAGAGGTTAGCATTGTAGGTAACTTATCGGTTACAGGTGCTACATCAACAGTAAGCAGTACAAACACATTTATTAATGATCCGTTAGTTGTTTACAACAATGGCTATACGGGTGATTTATCAAACTACAGCATTGGTATGCTGGTAAACAGAAACCTTGCTTCACTTGCCGCATTAGGCAGTGTAAACGTAGCATGGGCCTGGGATGAAGCTGAAGGTGCGTTTGTTGCTATTGCAACAACTGACACTGGCTCTGGTATTACAAATATTAACAACAGTGGTTATGCCAACGTTAAGGTAGGATATCAAGAAGTAACAGGTAAGGTAACGGCCGCAGAACTTGATGTCACACTTGCAGACATAACCAATTTGATGTCTACCACACTGGTAGCAACAAACTTTAGCTCAAGTAACGTTGATGTCAATGGTGGTGCAATTGACGGAACACCAGTTGGTGCCACAAGTGCAAGCACAGGTGTATTCACTACAATTGATGCTGATGGAAT
>Ga0209335_10004629_pt1 | contig 12988 bp, 12 predicted proteins | sample COG_09_FD_184753 | JGI IMG/M metagenome (GOLD analysis project Ga0209335, IMG submission 184753) | Pelagic Microbial community sample from North Sea - COGITO 998_met_09 (SPAdes) (version 2) | ecosystem: Environmental > Aquatic > Marine > Neritic zone/Coastal water | place: Helgoland, sampling...
TTATAAAAGATAATAATTTATTTGGTGGTAAGTCAAATTCAAATAAAATTTTTACTTTTCTAAAATTGGTATTTTGTTTCAGAAAATTGAAATAATCTAAAATTTTTTTTTCATCTAATTTATTTTTTATCGAAGAATTATCAACTAGAGGTATTACTATGTATTTAATACCTATAAAATTTGCAACTTTAATTAGCTTTTTAAGAAATAAGGTGGTTTGGTTTTTTTTATAAAATGGAGGTTGCTGCATAAAAAAATCAGCTGTTAATGTTTTAACTTTAATTTTATTTTTTTTAAGTATTTTTGAAACTTTATCAGTGTTTCTAATTAAAGGATTTAAATTAAATTTTTTATAATCTAATGTCCATTCAATATATTTAATATTATGTTTATTTGCTAATTTAATTTCTCTTTTCCAATTCTTCCATGGAAAAGACTGTAATCTATTTTTAATTTCTCTATTAACTAGTCTTCCTTGCATTATACCAATTTTAATTTTCATAATTTTATTAATTTATTTTTTTAAAATTTCTACAAATTCCAAATAAATATTTTCTGGCCCCCTACAAAACATAACTTTAACTTTTTTATCTGGAGATACTTCTGGTTTTGAAAATAATTTATATTTTTTTTTTTTTAAAATTTTATACGTATAAGTAATATCTCTCACAGTAAATGACATATGAGTATAGCCCATAGAATAAATTTTTTTTGGGTATTTATATTTTGAAGAATAATTTTGGAATTTTAATATTTCTAGTACATTTCCATCCGGAGCCTTTAATTTTGCAGTAACTAATTCTGCATTTTTAAGATTAAGTATCTTGTCAATGAATTTTCCTGTTTCATCAACTTTTTTTAAAACTTTAAAACCTAAGAGATCTACAAAAAACTGTAAAGATTTATCTAAATCTTTAACAACAATTCCAGTATGTCTTATATTCTTAATAATTTTCAATTTTATCCAATAAATCTTATTAGAATTTAGTTTTAAAAATAATCATTTAACTTTTTTTTATTAAATAATTTTTTTTTATTAATTTTTAAATAATTTTTATTAATTATATTCTTACTTAAATCTATTATATTATAATTAATATACTTTTTTTCTAATAAATTGATAGTTTGAAATAACTTTTTATCATTTCCGTTATAGTGTGGTTCGTAAATGTAATAAGGAACGTTGTTTGAATAACATTCTATTATTGATGTAGATATCTGTCCAATAAAATTTCCTGTTTTATGACAATGATAATTTAACTCTTTATTTGATATTGCAATATTAATTTTTAAATCTTTTTGATTTTCCGACTGGTACAATTGTTTTAATTTTAAAATAGTTTTTTGATCAATTGAACTTAAATCTTTATTTCCAGGTTTTATTTTTATACATACATTATTTACACCTAAATTATTCAACATTGACACTAATTTGTAATGTGTCAAAAAAGAAAAATCCCATGGAATCATATAGTTAAATATATTTGGTTGATAAAATAGAATTGTAAAATCATAAATTTTTTTAAAATTTAAGTTGATATATTTTTTTTTTGATAGCAATGGATGATTAATATTTTCTAATAACTTTTTATCTATGCCTGCTTTATTTATTAATTTAAGATTTGCATCACCAAAACAAAAGTATTTATCAAAAATATATTTTTTATTAAATTTAAAATATAAAAAATCATCTGTATAAAATTGATAACCATCTATAAGTAAATTGACTTTAATTTTTTTTTTTCTACAGATATGTGAAATTAATATATTTAACCAATCAGTTTCTCCATTTAAAATTACAGATTTAGGTTTGTAAAATTTAAACAAATCCTCAATTTGACAGTAAGCAAAATCAATTTTTTTTTTATAATTATTAAAACTTGTTAAAATTACATTTTCAAATATCTTTTCAACATTATGGTCATAGTATTTATTAAACTTGATAAATATTTTTTTAAAACTTGATAAATGTTTTCTAAAATTAAAATTGTATTCTTGATTTATAATATTAAGCTTATTGTTTATAAGTATTGTTTTGAAAAAAGGTTTTCCATTCAAAATTAAAACGTTGGATAATTTTTTAGCTTCATTATATGAGGACCAATCTTTAAAATACAAATTTTTATTTTGATAAAAATAAATAAAAAAACTATGAAAAAACCTATGCAAATTAGATAATTTATAAATTTTTAAAAAATAACTATTTGCTCTAATTGGAGATGGAGATAGATAGCTTGTTATTTTTTTAAATTTTATTACTTCTATATAAGTTGGAAATAATTTTGCCATTCTTAACAGGCTATGAGTGCAATTAGATGAAATTATAATTTTTCGATTTTTTTTAAAAAATTTTTTTATGCAAATATAAGCTCTATAATCATATAAAAATTCAATTAGTATTTTTCTTGTTAAAATTGACTGAATTGGAATTAGTCTTACATTATCTGTTTCATTTAAAAATTTTTTGATTTCCCAACTAAATTTTATATTCTTATAATTCTTATTTTTGTTTAAAAATTTATCATAAAGATAAAAAATATTTTTTTTTTCTTTCTCTTTATTTATTAAGTAGTTATCTAATTTTTCATAAATTATTGAGGATTTTCTGTTTTTTATATATTGTTGCTCAGAAAGATTGCTAATTATATATATATCTTTATTTTGCATATAATTAATTGTTTATATTAAACTAACATTGTTATGAAGATAAAATTATATTTCGACCTAAATGAAAATATTAAAAAAGATTGGCATTCTTTAGAAAACGATAATTTACACATTTTACCATTTCATCAATACGAATGGGTTAAACTCTATTATGATATTAATAGATTAAAAAAAAATTTAACTTTTTTATTCATTTTAGTTTATGAAAATGAAAAATTATTATTAATATTTCCATTTGTAGTCAAAAAAGGCTTAGTAAATCGTATTGAATATTTGGGATCTCCATTTAACGATATCAATGCTCCATTATATGATCATAATTCTAAAATAAGTGATGAAGATATTGCATTAATTAAAATTAAAATTTTAGAAAAATTAAAAAATTATGGAGATATAATACATTTTAAAAATCAACCTGAATACATTTTATCAAAAGAAAACAAATTTATATTCAATAAATATATAATCAATAAACATATTTGTTACAGAATTAAAAATAACTCTGAGTTTTTGAAAAATTTACTAGAACATAAATTTTTTAAAAAATTAAATCAAAATGAAAAAAAAATTAAAAATTTTCACTTGAAAGAAGTAAAAGAATACAATGAAATTTTAGAAGCTTTTAATTTTTTTTATAAAAATAAATTTCTACAATTAGAGAAAACTAATAAAAGAAATTACCTAAAAGACAATTTGAATAAAAATTTTGTTAAACAAAATTTTTTATCAAAAAAAATAAGTAAAGAGATATATATACTTAAATTGAATAAAATTTTAATCTCAATGTTTTTTGTTTATAAAGTTAATAAAAATATTTTTTATATCTATCCTACTTATAATTTTGATTATTCAAAAATTAGTCCAGGTAATATGGCTTTAAAAATTTATTTTCAAAAATTTCATAATGAATTTGACTATTATGATTTTACTGTTGGAGAGGAAATGTATAAAGAAAAATGGAGTAATGAAAAAATATTTCTTTATGATAATGTTCAAGCTTTCACCTTCATTGGCTATATTTACTATTTAAATATCAAATTAATTTTGAAACTTAAAAAAGTTAGTTTCTTAAGAAAAATATTTTTGGTATTTAGAAAATAAACTTTAGATTTTAATTGTAAGAACATTTTGAAAAAAGTTTAGTTATTTATTGATATTTGAAACTACAATTCATATATGTCTAACATTTTTGATTATTCGCTTACTAAAAAATATTCTTTAAATAAAGAAAAACAATCATCATAATTTTTAATTCTATTGTAAAAGTTTTTTAATTCCTATAATAAGCATCAATAAAAAATATGTTAAATAATATTATACTAAAAAATTTAAAAAAAAAAAATAAAGTTTCTAATCTATCATTTAATTCTGAAGTTGATCCTCTAGATTTAAAAATTTATGAAAATAGAGCCAAAAATATAAGATTAGAATGGCCTAAACAAGTTGTAAGTATTTTACAAAAATCAGGTTTTTTTAAAAAAAAAAAAATAATAAATGATTTAGGGTGCAATTGGTTTCAATTTTATAAAGAACTTAAATATCGTAAATTAAAAGTTGATTATTTTGGTTATGATTTTGATACTAACTTTGTCAATATTGGTTTAAAATATTTTCCAGAATTAAAAAAAAAAATTCAAATAGGTAATATTGAAAAAACAAAAGTAAGGCCATCTCAACTAAATATTGCAAGTATTGTTTTGGACCATGTTGAAAACCCTAATAAATTTTTAGATAATTTTTTTAAAAGTAAAGAAGTTGTAGTTTTGAGATGTTATCTTGGAAAAGAAGATTTGGTTAATCTTTTTACAAAAAAAAATTTAGTTAAGAAACCATATTTTATTAATCAATTTTCATTTGAAAATATTATAAGGACTTTTCATCAATATAATTTTATTCCGACCATTTATTTAGATAAAGCAACTAATCATAGTAAAGAGCATGAAATTGCAAAGAATTATAAAGTATTTAGGAAAATTTTTATTATTGTAGGAAAAAAAATATCAAAATAAAAAGTTAATTATAAAGTGTTTTATTTAAGAAAATCTTTAATTATATCAAGACCATTTCTTCCACTTTTTTCTGGGTGAAACTGACAGCCAATAAAATTTTTGTATTTAATTATTGAAGGAATTTTTTTATTATCAAAATTATAATAACCAAAAATTAATTTTTTATTGATTGGGTCTACGTAATAAGAGTGATCAAAATAATATGTCAAACTTTTATTTTTCTTAAGAGAAACTTTTCTCCAATTAATTACCGGCACTCTTTCCTTAGATTTAATTGTTTTTTTTATCTTTATTACACTACCCTCTATTAAACCTAAACCTTTAGCAAAACCCTCTTCACTTTTATTAAAAAAAATTTGTAAACCTAAACATATTCCCAATAAAGGTTTTTGATCTTTAAAATGTTCTATTACCAATTTTTTTAAATCTGATTTATTAAACAAACTCATTCCATAATCGAAGGATCCAACTCCTGGAAATATTAAATGAGTTGAGTCTTTTATTAAATCTGGGTTTTTAGTGATTACAACATTTTTAGTAAATTTTTGACAAGCATTCTGAATACTTTTTGTATTACCAAGTCCATAGTCAATTATTGATACCTTCATTTTAATAATCAGATCTTATATTTACATACCTTTTTAATTTTTCTTTAATCTCAAAAATTTCTATTTTTTTATAATGTAAAAGACTTGCTATCGCAATGCCATCAACATTTGAATTTTTTACTAAATCTATTATGTGATCAATTTTACCAAAACCACCACAATAAATAAATGGTATGCTTGATAACCTTGAAACCTCTTCAGCTAAAGCATAATCAGGACCACGCATTGTTCCTTCTTTATCAATAGAAGTTATGATTATCTCTCCAACTCCTAGGTCGATTATTTTTTTTACCCAATCAAGAACGTTAATTCCCGTTCTTTCTCTTCCATTTTCAATGTATGCCTCCCAATGATTATCATTAATTTTTTTTGCTTCAATTGAAACAACAACACTTTGGGAACCTAGTTTTCTTGCAAGCTGTTTAATTAAATTTGGTTTTTTAATTGCAGCTGAATTTAAAGAAATTTTATCTGCACCATTAGTAAAAAGTTTAAATGCATCTTTTTCTGTTCTAATGCCACCTCCAACCGTAATTGGGACAAACACCTCTTTAATAGACTCCAAAAGTACTTTTTCAAGATTATTTCTTCCATAAAGACTTGCAACTGCATCATGATAGAAAATTTCATCAATCCCATCATTATAATATTTTTTAGCAAATTCATTTGGGTTTCCAATTACCCTCAACCCCTCCAAATGAATACCTTTAATTAAGTTTTCATTTTTAATATCTAACTTTGAAATTATTCTAAAAAATTTATTATCTAGTTTTGCTGATCCCATATTTTATTTCTTAATTCCCATTTATCTTTAACTTTTTTCCATAAATGAGTAGATCTAAATTTTTCAACTGTATCAAAAAAATTGCTTTCAGATAAATTAATATATTCTAAAAAATCGTTAAAAAAATTACTTGGAAATTCTTTATCAAATTTTTTTACCAATTGTATCCCTTCATCTCTTGTAATTTTACCATTTCTTATTTCTTGTGCTGCATCATAACTAGCTCTTCCAAGTCCAAATTTTATATAAGTAGTAAAATAATGAAAATAATCTATTTTATCATCAATACTTGAATACTTTGAATAACTACCTTGGGTTCTTTCTGAATTTGCTTCAAAACCAGTATGTTCAGATGCATAATAATAACATTCTTGAGGATCCCACTTTAAATAATAACCAAGATATTGATAATCAATATCATCTTTTGCAATTTCTTCTTGGGTTAACGGTAAATACGGCTGAAATTCTGAAATCTTAAAATTAGTATTCTTGATTATATTTGAAATTTTTTCTCCACCTAAAACGATATCCTGAAAATTTTTTATAGAATAAAATTTATTATCAAATTTATTGTTGAAATTATCTTTTATTTTATTTCCATATTCAGCTTGGTTCTCACCATAAAAAATTAATTTTATCCCAAATTTTTTAGCTAATTTTGGTCCAATTAGTTTTTGTCCAACAATGAATGGCTGGAATGGATGAAATAAATTAGTAAATGCTAATTTTGTTAAATGAGAATGCAACTTTCCATTGGGTGTAAATAGAATATTGTCAAAACCTCCTTTATGGATCCAGTTTTCAAAGTTTTTCCATCCTATGTCTGTGTATTTATGAGGTGCCCAAGTCACAGTTAATGGGTTTAATCCGTATTTATATTTTAAAATATGGGCAGTAAATGCGCTATCTTTTCCTCCACTTCCTGGAATAATACAATCATACTCAGTTCCATTTCCTCTATAACTATCACATAATTTTTGAAGCTCTTTCTCTCTTTTATCCCAGTCTATTTCTTTAGATTTTATATTTTGATATTCGCAGGCACTGCAAATTCCATCATTGTTAAAATCTATAGTTGGTTTTTTTCCACTTTCTGTGTTTTTAAATTCAATTACTGATGAAGGTCTCTGATTAGATATAACACAGTTTTTACAGAATTTAACTTTTTCTGGTAGTTTAAGGTAATTTGCATTGCTCATTTTAAGTATATCTACTTATATTAAATATTTTTGTTTACTAGTATTCCAAAAATTTTTTTTTAATAATATATCCATGAATTTAACAGATGAATTTCCACGTCCAAAATTAAAAGATATTTTTTTTTTTAATGAATTAATTTTATTAATTTGACTTACTATTTTTTTTTTATTAAAGCTCAAGTTATAAACATTTTGTAATTGATCTGCTCTATTTTTTTGCCTATCTCCTAAGTTAATAGATTTGGTACCATAAACAGATGCTTCTCTTACTCCAGAACTAGAATTACCTATTATAAAATCACTATTTTTAAGTAAAGATAAATAATATTCGAATCTTAACGATGGTAAAATTTTAAATCTATCATTCTTTTTTAAGGAATTAATAAAAGACATTATAATTTCTGTATGATTATCATTATTAGGATAAATAATAATAAAATTTTTTTTTGAAATAGTTATTGCTTTAAAAAGCTGTTTACATTGAAAAATTATTTGTGATTTACTTAAAGTTGTAACGGGATGAAAAAGTAAAGTTGCATAATTTTTAAATTTTATATTATATCTTTTTTTTACCTCATCTATAGATGGAAGATCTTTTTTTAACATCGTGTCAACTTCTGGTGAACCAATAACGTGAATATTCTTAGTATTTTCTCCTAGTCTAATCAATATTTTTTTAGCTTTTGAATTTGATACAAAATGAATATGTGAAAATTTCGTACACGCATGTCTAATTGATTCGTCTACTGTTCCAGACACTTCTCCGCCCTCTACATGAGCTAACAGGACATTGTTAAAGTTACAACTAATAGCTGCTGCAAGTGTTTCGCATCGATCACCATGTATTACAAAAAGATCTGGTTTGATCTTTTTAATAATTTTATTTAATTGAATTATAGTTTTTGAAACTATGAGATCCATAGTATTATTTTTTACTGTATCGTTTCTAAATTTATACAATTTAATTCCGTTAAAATCCTTTAATATTTCCTCATAAGTATACCCATATTTCTTAATTATATGCATACCAGTAGCAATAATTATTGGAGTGTATAGTGGAGAATTTTGAACTGATGAAATTAATGATTTTATCTTTCCATAGTCAGCTCTAGTTCCGGTTAAAAAAACTATTTTTTTTTTAGGTATCATTTTTTTTAATAAAACTATTGATTGTAATATCTTTCTTCGCTTTTTTTCCTATTAAGGAATTTAATTTATTAGCTGGGTGGTATCCTGTGCCAGGCCTTTTTACCCATACATTTTTTAGACTTAAAGTTTCCCCTTTTTTTATATCTTTAATTGACACAACTGAAGAAAATGCAAATTTAGCAGTTTTTCTTTCTATATGAGAAATTTTTTTATTTTTTCCATTTGATAAATGAATGACTTTGGCGGAATCACTTAAAAAAGATAGTTCTTTTGGATCCATGGAGCAAATTATATCTGGGCCAATTCTATTTTTTATATCTGTAAAATGTTTTTCTATTATTTGGGCTCCTTTAGCCATCGCCGATATTGAAGCAATTACTCCTTTGGTGTGATCAGAATATCCAATAACCACATTTCTAAATCTTTTTTTAAGTACACCAATAAAATCTAATTTTAAATTTTTAATATCTGCTGGGTATTCACTTTTGCAATGCAACAGTGCAAACTTTGCTTTTTTTTTCTTGAGAAATTTGACGGTATTTATAATTGATTTTAAATCATTCATCCCAGTACTTAAGATAATTGGCTTTTTAAATTTAATAATTTCTGCAATAAGGGGTAAGTTATTAAATTCACCCGAACCAATTTTAAAAGCTTTAATTCCAATACTGTTTAACTTTTTAGCAGCTTCCAGAGAAAATGGTGTACATAGGTAAGTCATTCCTTTTTTTTCAACATAATTTTTTAATTTCATTTCATCACCAAAACTCATAAGATTTTCTTCTATGACTTGATAAATGGATTTATTGGTATTGGTAGGAATTGTTTTTTTTGCCTCATCTATCATTTCATGTTCTAGAATATGTAATTGATTTTTTATAGCATCTGCACCTGCTTTAAATGCCAAGTCCACCATTTTTTTTGCAAGCTTAAGTGAGCCTCCATGATTTATACCTAATTCACAAATAATGAATGGCTTGCAATCTGTACCTATGTTTTTTTTACCAATTTTTAAAGTTGTCATAAATCAATCTATTTCTTTTAAATCGCTGTCCACCCTCCATCTACAACTATATTGCTTCCCGTAATATAGGTGGATTTATCACTGCATAAAAAAGCTATAACACTAGAAATTTCCTCTGGTTTAGCCATTCTATTTAATAGCGTTTTACTTGAATATTTTTTTAAAAAATTTTTGTCTTGTTTGTTAAATATTCCACCAGGGGAGACGGTATTTACTCTTAAGCCTTTATTACCCCAATAAGCAGCCAAATAACGGGTAAAGCTAATAACCGCACCTTTTGTGGTTGGATATGATGGTGATTTATAAAATGTTTTTTTTTTTAATTTATTTTTGTAAATATTTTGATCTGGCCCAACAATTCCATAGGTAGAGCCAATATTTATTATTGAACTAGTTTTGTTTTTTATTAATTCTTTTCCAAAAATCTGTGAACACAAGAACAAACTGTTAAGATTAACATTTATAGATTTTTTCCAACTTTTAAAAGAAAAGTTTTCAAATTTTGATGAATTAAATAGATTTTTTTTTTCTATGGCATCTGTGATGGCTGCAGCATTAATTAAAACATTAAGTTTTTTAAATTTTTTTAGAATCTTTAACTTAACCTTTTCAACATTTGCTTTTTTTGAAACATCTGATTTATAATAAAATATCTTGTTTTTTAATATTTCATAATTATTAATATTTTTAATATTTTTAATATCTTGTATATCAACAACAATAACATTTGCTTTTAGTAAAGCTAATTCTGGTATTAATGATTTACCAAGTATTCCAAGACCTCCTGTTATTAAGATATTTTTATTTTCTAAATTAATCATACTTATAATTTATGTAAGTCTTTGAAAGTTCATAGTTTTAACTGGTCCATCTAATTTACTTTTAATCAAACCTTTTTCTTCGAGCTCTTTAATCATCATAAAAATTTCATCACAATTCTTTGCATATTTTTTTATTAATTTATCAGTGTGCATGTAGTTTGCATAACACGCATTAGTAGCTAAAAACCCTCTTTTTAACATCTCTTGAATAAAAAAGGTTAGTGTTGCAGGCCAGTCTTTTACCTCAAGTCTGAATGTAGGTAATGGGTCAATTCCACTTATAAGTATTTTTAATTGAGCTTTTTTTGCAGAATTTAGCCATGTATTTTTAATTTGTTTGCCTTTATTAATCAAAATTTTACCCAAATTTAATTTTTTATGTTTTTTTATAAATGCTAATGCACAAGATGGCCCTAGCCTTTCAGTCCAAAATGCACTACTTAAAAAAGTTTTATTAGAGTATTTCATAACCTTTTTCTTTCCAATTAGCGCTCCCATAGCCACTCCATTTGCAATTGTTTTTCCAAATACTGCAATATCAGGATAGATACCAAGATCCATGTGAACACCTCCGGTCCTTGTTCTCCATCCACAAGTAATTTCATCAAAAATAAGAATGCAATTATTTTTATTTGCAATAGATCTTATTTCTTTTAAATATTTCTTATCTGGCATTTTATCTCTACAGGGCTCCATAATTATTGCGGCACATTGATTTGCATTTTTTTTGACAATATTATTGAGGTCGTGATAATCATTAAACTTGAATGGAATAACTGAATTTTTAAGCCCTCTAGGAACTCCTAATGGATCTAAGCCAGGTAGTAAATGGCTATTTAAAGATTTTTTAGATTTAAGATTCGCTGACAAATACCAATCATGCCAACCATGATATCCACAAAATAAAATCTTATCTTTTTTTGTACATGCACGAGCTAGTCTTGCTGCCACAGCCATAGTTTCTCCACCAGTTCTACAATATCTAACATTATCTGCCCATGGATGAAGTTTTAAAAGAATTTCTGCCAATTCAACATCTTCTGGAGGATTTAAAGTATTCATAGTGGAGTTTTTAATTGTTTTAAATGCAGTTTTATTTACATCATTATCAGAATAGCCAAGAACAGATGTTCCAATACCAACCATTGTAAAGTCAAAATATTTTTTACCATCAATCCCCCACACAGTGACACCTTTAGCTTTAGAATAATAAGTTGGCCACTTACCACCTGGTAGGTATAAATCTGGTCTTTTACCAAATAATTGAGAAGTTCCAGGAATAATTTTTGAAGCTAGTCTCTGAAGTTTCTCGGGATTAGTTTTGTATTTACTGTACATCTTAATTTAAATTTAAGTTTGTTTCTTTTTTTGAAATAGTTTTTAATTCTTTATAAACTTTTCTATACCAATTTACTTTTATTAAATTTTTATTTATTAAAATTTTTTTATCTTTTTTAATATATTCAATGATATCTTGAAGAGAAAAAAATTTATTTTTAAAATAGAGTTTATTATAAATTTTACTAATCACATAAAAATCTTTTACATAATCTAATGTTAACCTATATTCTCTATACAAAGCATCATTCTCAAATTCAGTAAAGTTCATTAATTTGAATAATTTTGGATTGTCCCATAAGTAGGGTGTAACATGTTCTTTTTCATAATCTTTTTTGACAAGTTTTCTTATTTTATTCAATATTTCTAATGGAAAGATTTCAACATCGAAACCATCAGGATATGTTGGGGGGTGAATATTACTTAAATAATCAACTGGATTTTTAAGATAATTAATCAACATTTTATCAATAAGATTTACATCCATAAGTGGACAATCAGAGGTAACACGAACAATTAAATCGCTTTTAAATTTTTTTCCACATAAATAATATCTATCTAAAAGGTTTTTGAGATTACCTCTAAAAACATCAATTTTATTTTTTTTACATAAGTCATAAATTAATTCATCCTCAGTTTCTTTAGAAGTTGCTACTATAACTTTTTTGATGATTTTACTTTTTTTAATTCTTTCAACAAGATGAAGAAGCAATGGTTTACCACAGACATTCAGCATAATTTTAGCAGGTAGTCTTGAACTAGAAATTCTTGCCTGAATAATGCAGTGAATATTCATTTATAAAGTTGATAATTTTAAAATTTTTAAAGTTGATATGATATAAACTCTCAATATAATCTAATCTTTTTAATTTAAAAGGAATATAATTTTTTTGCTTATGTTCCTTTTTAGCTTGTTAATTTCATTTGCTACTTTACTTTATTTATATCAAATAATTCAATGCTATTAAAAGTTTTGATTTATAGCCATTTTCTATCGGTTCATAAAAATAATAAATCATTTTTTTTAAAAATTTTAGATAAGTGATAAAAATGCTTAGGTCCTTTAACTTTTAATTTTTTTCCAAAATCCCTAGATAAGTCTAAATTAAGAAATTTAAGTTAAGTTTTTTTAAATTTATTATTATTTAGATTTATAGCCTAGATAGACTAATTTATTCCAATAACATATTTACCTTTAGAGTGAAAAAAACAGAGTCTCTTCCATTACAACTTCCAAGAACTATTATAGAGTAATAATCAATAATTTTTTTTATAGAATTTTTTTCAATATTTTTTCATAAAAATTTTTTTCAGTGCATAAATCAAGCCAATTGAGCTATTAGTACTGGTCAGCTACACGCATTACTGCGCTTCCACATCCAGCCTATC
>Ga0209335_10004631_pt1 | contig 12983 bp, 19 predicted proteins | sample COG_09_FD_184753 | JGI IMG/M metagenome (GOLD analysis project Ga0209335, IMG submission 184753) | Pelagic Microbial community sample from North Sea - COGITO 998_met_09 (SPAdes) (version 2) | ecosystem: Environmental > Aquatic > Marine > Neritic zone/Coastal water | place: Helgoland, sampling...
CCATGCCAGAGGTCACGGTCGAGAAAGCCTTAATGCTCCGGGATGCACGCTCGACCAGCGGTTTGCCAGCACGAGTGATTCCACCTCACCGGTGACACGGCGCGGTCCATTGGGGTCAACAGCTTGCCTGTCGGCGAATCCGTAGCGCAGCAGCAGTGCTGAAGACCCAAGCTCGCCGTCTGCAGTGCCATGCGTGAGGAAAGACCCAGAGAAAATTGCCAGGAAGGGCGCGAAGGCGAATGTAGTAGGCAGGGGGGTGGGGATCGGCACAGGTGTTGAACACTTCTCGTCCCTTCTCCACTTCCCGGACCACTTCCATGTAAAGCTCATCAGAGACCGCCCGATTCTCATCGGCACCGTCACTTTTATCGTGGAAAGTGCTGTCGCTATCACCATCACTGTCACTGTCGCTATCATCGCCAATTATATGAAGATGCTCCGCCGCAGTCAGGTGGTTGAAGAGATCTGTCCAGCGGCCAAACTCCGAGTAATCAAAATGGGGACTCAGCATTGTTCTACACCAACACGTCCAGCCCAGTGAATAGCGGCCTCACTTTTGAGTGGCTTCAATTTGGCATCACCTGCAAACGGTACCATCCCGACGCCATGCCGCTTGTCGATCGCGAATGACCGTGAGGAGACGAGTGTTGCAGCAGCGATATACGCACCACAGGAGAAGTGACTTTTGTTGAAGCGCTGGGGCTGTGCCAACCATCGCAGACTCACCGCTACCGCACCGGAACAAATCATACAGGAGAAATAATCTTGTTTATCTTTTGGTTCAGAGGACAGCGCTTTCCAGGTTTGGAGCAACCTGCTGCGCAGTCAAGGGCTCGATCCAATCACGCCACTCTTGCTGCAGCTGCCGCAGCCGCCAGCCACGGTGTGCTGCCAACTCTGTTCCTGCGAGGAGCCTATCCGCCTCATCCTCCTGCCAAAGAAGGGGAACGCCTGCCTCCTCCTCTGGGAGAGTCGCGATGTAGGGCGCCCATCTGGACACTTCACCGATGCTCTTCTCAAACATCAGACAGGCGATAAGGCGCACGATGCCGGGCGCCTCTGCCAGCCTAGAAAGTGCGTTTGCCGATGCTCGACTGAGTTGCCGACCCGCCTCAACACTTTTTCCTCGATCCTTTGCGGCACCAGCACGAGAAAGTGGTGCCGCTGGAGACGCAGGCGACAAGGAACAAGTAAGCCATGTGATACAGCCGCTCCTGGAGGAACCGCGTCACTTAATATAAGGCTCGTCGTAACATATGGCATAGATGAGTCTGGCAAAAACGCAGAACGCGCAACGAAGGGAATAGGACACACTTCGGGATGATCACGGCCTTCGTTCCAAGCTTCAATCTCCGCTTTGCATAGACACCTCCTGCATTGATGGTTCCTGTCTCACGCAAGTCGAGCTCCTGTGGTTGCCGAGTATAAGTTGGCAGGTGAGGGAGGGCTGGGGACGCGCATGCACACGTGGACAGGAATATTTCTTGCCTTTTCGTCCCATCGAAAACCCATCTCGCAAAGCCATGCCACAAAATTGGGCCACACCGACCACTTTTCTTGGGTCTGAGGTTGCAAACAGGCTTCTGCAAGCCTTGCACGCTTAGCAGTAGCTCCAGCGTCTCTTTGATGTCGCGGCGTCTGCTCGGCCCCCGCTGGCACAGCCTTCCGCGGCATGTTGCGCTGCGGAGCTCGTGCGGCTCCGTTACTTTGACCCCTTTCTGAGGACAATTGCAGCGAAGCGTGCGAAGAAAACTGGCCGACGGTAAGGAAGAATACAATCAAGGCTGCTAGTAGACGCGAAGGCTGTGGGGGTCGTGCAGACAGCGTGCCAGGGCGTCCGTCACAGAGAGCAACCGCTTCGGGGAACTCACTTCAGTTCCCAAAATTTGGAACCTCAAAAGATAAGAGCCTCTCGCGGTCCCTTTTCTAGCCAGTGTCTGATGGAAGCAAGTGGGAGGAGATGGGTAAAACTTCTGAACGGTTCTCAGCGGGCACGGTCACTGCGAAGCTGGGACGGGCTGGAACCCGACCTGTGCAACCTAGGAGCTCACGAAAAGCAGGTGCTTGGACCGAAATTGACCCCTGCATGAGCGCTGCTGGCCGACATCGCCGAAACGCTGTGTATCAGAATGGCAGATTTAGTCTGCACTATAACTAATCGTGCAAATTTGTACCAGGTCAGCACTGTCTGGACGGCGCCGGTGGAGCATGGGAGCAGTCATGCGTTTGCAGAGTGGGAAATTTTGGCACTGCGCGGACGGTCAATCCTGCAGGTCGGATTGACAATCCTTGACGAGGCACGACGATCAACATTCTGGGGTGAAATACCGCCAGGCAAGACAATATACCTCTTCTCAGACCGCTACGGTTTCGGTACGATCAAGGACGGTGCGAAGGAGCTAATCCGTCTGCCCCAAGGCGCAGTCGACTTCCCCGCTCGCTCTCGGGTCCAGGTCAGACTCGATACTGCGGAATCGCGAATTACGTTCATGTGGAACGGAAAGTTTATCAGCTCTGCAAAACTAGATACGGCTTTCAGCTCAAGAGAAAGCTTGTCAGTGTTTGCGCTACAGATGCTTGGGTCCGGGGACGAAGTTGCCCTGGTGGCGTCCAGCGGGCTCTGCAGAGCGACTGAGGCACTACAAGCCACTCGCTGGGGTGGGCTGTGCGTAGATGGACATACCTGCAGCATGAGTCCCTTCTCATTGGATGGCTACCACAACGGTTGGATATGTAGCCTTTGTGAAGGGCGCGGCGAGGGCCCAAGGTACCGGACGCATCAGCCCCTCAACGCCATCCGATGATATGTTCTGCTGAGCTCACGCGGCGCGAACTGCTTGTTCCTTTGACTGACTAATCGCGTTGCAGGGTGTTCTGCGCACAGTGCTACTTCGACCTTTGTACGACATGTGCACACAGCGAGGCTCGTGCAGATGAGCTGCTAGCGCTCAGGCGGACGCGCAGTCGAGAGCTCGCTGATGCTGCGGAGGCGGCTGCTGCGGAGATCGCCGAGGCCAAAATAATTCAGGACGCGGCGCGCAGGTACACGCGCGTAGAAGATGCCAGAGCTTAAAGCCGTTTGCGGACTGACCACAGCCGCCAACGCGCTCATCCCACTTTGCCCCTGCCCGTGCAGATTCGCTGCAAGCGGCTGCGGATAGCGGCTAACAGCAAGTGGCTGACCTACCGAGCAGGGTGAAGGCTTCTAGGGAGCATCAGGACGCTGCCCATGGACTAGTGCATATTGAGGGACATGGGGCGTATTGCCCTGCCTGTGAGGCAGAGAAACTGGGGGCGCTGGCACCCGGAGACTGAGACAGGTCATGATGTATGTACGAAGCTCCTCACAGAAGTCTCAGCACAGCACTCGTCGCGTGCGATTCATATCAGCGCCTTGCGATTCACATGAGAGCAGTCTCTCCTGCGCTCCACGCACCAGCATGCAAGACCGCCTTTGTGTCGCCATCGTTTTCGTCGCGGCCGGCCCGGTCGCGGTCATATGCCTCATTCTGGGCCTCCTGAAACCCTTCCCCGCCCCCCCGCGTTCGCGCAACTATGCTGGCGGTCCCAGCCCCAGCAAACCGGCCATCCAGCACTGTGCACGCCACCCCGTGCCTGGGTCCTGCCGCTGCACCGCTGCCCTCGTGCCCCTGCACCGCTACGATCACAGGCCGCTCGGCCTTGCGATCGCCCTGCCCCCCTGCACGCCGACGTCCCTGATCAATGGCCAGGTCCACATTGAGCTTGGGCACCCCCGGGGGCGGAGGCCGGGTCGCTCGACGCACGGCTGGCTGGTCGTGCGCACTGTCGGCATGAGAGTCCGTCAGCGCCGTAGCGTCCTCTTCGCCCATGGATTCAGTACGCATCCACGAAGCTGCGCTGATCGACACCGGCGTAGAGCTGGGGGCCGGAGTGCTCGCCCCCTGGAAGCGACCACCCGCCGCCGAGATTGCCGCGGCACCAGTCTGCCCATCTGGGTCGCCGCCCGGGACGCGGTGTGCGAGCCGCAACGACCTGTGTGTACACAGGTCGTTGCTGTCAGCGATGCGCGGAGTGCCAACGCTGTGAGGCTCTCAAGGCAGATAGGCTCGCAGAGGTGGAAACAAGGCCAAACACTTCCACAGGTCGGGTTCACCGTACGGCACACACCTGCGGATGGCACGAACATGGAATACAGTTATCTTGGGCTCGTGAGAGGCACGGCGACAGGACGTGAGCCACTGCATGACTTCTTGATCAGTGGCACCGCCCTCAATCATGCGGCGCACGCGAGAAACGAGCCCAGGACGCCCACCATCCGACTGCGCCGCAGAGCGAGCGGATCCCAGAGCCCCAGAATCTGAGCCTATGTGCGACGTGCGCGGAGTGACCAGGTCGGTGTTCTCCTTCAGCACGTCGTGAAACACCTCGCTCGAGTTGATCGAAGCGCCCGAGTCTTTGCCGGCGATGAGATCAAATGGCAACGGCGCAACCGCCTTGAAGAGGGCTCCCATCAGTCGGCCTGCTGCAACGATGTTGGACCACTGATCATTGAGTTGTCGATGATCTTCCTCGTCCAATACGACCGGCAGCGGCTCCACTATGCCTGCAGAAGGGCCTCGCAGCCCTGGCCGGCTCCAGATCCAATCGTTGACTGTCACGGAGCGAGCGGTGTCGATCGAGCGCGCAGTGTCGGGAACATCCCTGGGGCTATCGCGCGGTGTCTTGGGAAATGAATTGATGTAGTCAAACACCGCTTCAAAATCCTGCACCATTCTATCGTGGATAAGTAAATGCTTGTTCGTGCACAATGAAAGCAGCTAGCCTGTAACGTCTCGGAGCAAGCAGCTGCACACCTGTGGAAAGCACTGTACCCCAATCTCATTTTGCCCCTTGCTGCTGCTGAATCTATCTCGCAATGAATTGCAAGTATGTGCATCGTACAAGATCACCCCTTTCAGTGGCGCTTCCACCTTGTCAACCTGCGCAACGCCTCGTTTTCCTCAGATTGCAGCTGTGACCGAATCATTCGGTCTGAACGGAGTCGGAGATGAAGAGCGTTCGAGAAGTACAACAACAAATTTCTTCGCCCAAGAACTTTGGGGCTGCGCACCGGGATGTTGAGCAGCCCACAGAGTGTGTCAAGAAGCATGATCGGCTCTGCGTCGATTCCCCTCTCCAGGATTTTACGAAGTCGCTTAAGAGTCAGCAACATCTGATCGCACGCTGCGCACTTTTCCTGCATCATCCTCTGAAGGTCGGCCTTCTCGTCACGCACCAAAGCCAGGACGCCTTCGCGAGAATTTACGAAGAAAAACGCACAGCCTACGCGCTGGCGAACAGGTCTATAGAAGACAGGATGCTCTTCTGCTATTCGGATCGCCGATGACACACGGTCCTTGCCAGGACCACCTTACGCGTTCGCTGTTTCGAAGTTGAAACAAGTTCCGGAAGTGACTAATAAAAAACGTGGTCGTCTTGTGCCAGCATGGACGGGCGGATCGTGCAACTCTCGCGCCAGGTTGAGGAATTTCTTCAGGCTTCAGTCGAGCTGCTGGAGTCAAGCGAGCATGAAGACACCCTGGTGAGCTGCGCTGACACTAGCGAAGTTCTAGTCATGTGTATTGGTGGGTGCGCAAGTCAGTCCAGCTGAACTGACTGCTCGATCCGGGAGGACTGCGTATTGCGACGGTCCTCACAGGACTGGCTTCCGGCTGACCATCCCGCTACTCCCGCAGGCGTCGCGGCAAGGCGTGAGCCAATCGCCAAACCGAAAGCCACACGAACATCTTATGCTTTCCCATCGAGGAGCAAACGGCGCCTGCGAGCGGCTCATGCTGGATATTGTACGATCCCACTCAGCCCCAGTATTCCAGCGTGCTGGACGCCCAGCCTTCCCCAATGGGGGAGCGCAGTCGCAACTTTGTATCAACATGCACGTAAAGAGGTAAAACTCTGACCCTAGAGTGTGGGTGTGAGCAGCAACAAGCCGAGATCACCCTTCAGCGACTGCGTGCCCAGGGCTGGGGTTGCCCTTCCGGCTCCAGCCTTCCAGGTGCTGTGCCAGGCAAAGCTTACTCCGACGCTGGTGCAGTCATGCCAGCAGATCGAATAGTAGCGCTGGAACAGTATCAGTCGGAAGTGCGAGCATGTTTCCTCAAAGAATAGGCTCTGAAAGGACTGCATCACACGGAAGCACCTCTTGAGGCCTTGCGAACAGACTTTTATTCGACAGCATGCCTCGGTCGAGAGACATACAGTGGAGCTGTGTCTCTGGAAAGCCAGAGACCAGCTTTCTCCGCTCTTGAAAGTTCACACAATGCCCATAGCAGTGGCAGCCAGCTTTGCCTTCACGCGGGTAGTGTTGACGCCCAAGCCCTCAGCAGTGTTGTCCGCCGCAGTGTGCGTCTCCCCTGGATAATTGTGATCCATTAGGCCTACGTGTCTGAGCGCAATCCATGACATAATTTTACCGCCTCCGATGTGCCAGATAGACTAGAAATTCTGACCGTGAGGAGTCACATGCACTCTTTGTGCGTCAGCCCACGACACAGAAAACAAGGTCACTTCCCGTGAGCCGGATGATGTTGCACAGGGCTGGGGCAAGCGAGAGAATAGACCGCGAATGTGAGCGAGGATGTACAGGCCCCCATCGATCACAAACGTGCAGCCGAAAATGTATCTAAGAAGCATCGACGGGCACTGAGCAACCACACAGCATTGTCGCGATGCAGCTAAGGCAAGGGCGGGTAGGCAGCTGCACAGCTCATGAAGCCACAGGAACATCTGGACGCTTTCCTCCTGCCAATATTGCAGCAGGGAGTGGACAGGTTGGGCGCGGGGAGGAACCCTAGCACGCCGCTCAAGACACCCGTCACGACGAAGATTAGCAGGCCCAAGACGATGTACAGCAGCCCCCTGATCCAGTAGGTCTGACCGCAAACCAAGTGGTGTCACTGCCAAGCAATTTGATCCAGGTGCAGGGCGGGCTGGACGTGTGCCTCGAAAGTGGCCATGTAGGGCTGGATTTGCTTGCACACGGTGAGGGAGGTGCAGCAGAATGGAAGCTCGAGGATGCCGACCAGAGACGCAATTGCGATGATGATCGCCCCGGAAATCGGCATCGACCTGCCGCAAGATCAATCTTATCCTGCCATGGCTGCATGCTAGACGATGGCGCCGTATTGAACATCCGCGGAAGTAGGGAGACAGCTCATCGCAAAGTCTTCGAATGCTCCGGCACCAGGGGAGTAATCCGGGGGCAACAAGGCTATTTCTAGCCTCAATTGAGGCATCATAGACCAATCACAGCGGCGACTGGCGAGGCTGGTCGTCATGCCGGTGATTCGCACCAAACTCAAGGACACGCCTCAAATCGTTGCAAAACTATCAAGATGGACGAGGAACAGGGTGGGTTGCCGCACGTGATGAACAGCACGCAAATGAAGATCGTAACGATCACGTTGGCGACACCCCCATATCGTGCCCATGTCTTGAACTTACCGTCCCGCCAACTTTTCTTCAGATCCGCCCAACAACCCTCCTCATGTGTGTCCAGCAATCCCTCCGACATGTTCCTCTCTCGCCCTCACGACCTCACACCTCGACACCCCGACACTGCGTAACCTCGACTCTGGTTGCGAGCACCCGTCCAAAACCCCAAGTTACCCACAGACTGCGGCAGCTCCCTCCGCGACCCTCACAGGCGGGAGTGGGAGCTGCTTGGCGACGTTTCTCACGGTCAATTCTGAAACTGACTTTTCTCATTTTCGTATGAAAAGCGCTCTAATATAATAGCTAATTTTTCGACCACCATTGTGAACACCAGGGGTTCCCTGCCAGCCCTACGGCGAATGAACGTGTCCCTCCAGGACAGCCTGCGGGTGCTCCTTGGGAGACTTGCTGGAACTCAGTGGCAGTCATGCCTGCCTGAAACGGGCCGATCAGCTATCCAGGAAACCGCGTTCACCACGGGAACACATCATTCCAGCCGAGCAGCAGGTGACGCCGTCTCGAGCAAGAGCGAGCGTCAGCGAACCAAGGAGGCAAAGCAGAGACTTCGCCGTGCACAATCTTCCTCTCTTCTGGCTCAGCTCGATTCACTGGTACCATTCGATCGTGAGTGCCCCTCTGGTGGGAGTTGAGGGCCGTATTGTGCTTGCGTTGCCAGGGCCCATACGGTGCGGATTTCTGTTGGTTGTGCAGCTGTGATGCTCACTCATTCACCTACATCTCTCCAGCATGTCTGCTGCATACGCGGGCGCAAGCGCTCGAGTCGGGGCGGACGATCGAAACGCTTCTACAGCAGGTCGTCCTGCTCGTCCAGCTGACGATTCTCCTCATCGGCTGCCGGTGGAGCAACAGCAAATCGCGCCCATGTGAACGAGGCTTGTAACATGATTTCCCCCGATTTGCCCTGTGCAGACCACAGAATTGGTGAAGTCTCGCATGTCAACGTTCCCACGTGATAGGCTCGCTCTTTTCGACAACGCGAATATTGGCCTTGTACGTGCAGCCCTCGCGAGGGCGCGAGTTTGTGTGCGCTTTTCAGCATGCGGTGTACGCTGAAGCAGTCCCCGTCGAATCTGGGCAGAAGCGTGATCTTGCCCTCTGCGCAACTCCTCAGCGCACGATACCTGCTCACATGATGCGTCGCCACACAGGTTGTTCTCGATTTAGATCACTTTCAAGTTCAGCACGTGAACAAAACTTTTCAACAGCGCTTCTCGTGGCTGGACGAGGCTCTCGAAGGGCACTTCTTCCACTATGTCCTGCACCTGGACGATTGGGGCAGTTTCCGCACCTTCATGAAGGATATACGTGCCACTCATGCACAAGGTCGCGATGTTCGCGGATGGACACTGACTGCACGAGTTCTTCTTCGAACTCCCGGTCTTTCCCTCATGCATCACAAAGAGACTGCTGATAGGAACTAGACAAGGTCCTCCGAGAGGTAGGTCTGACCGTCCCGCTTGACATCTTGACAGGTGAGCCCAGTTGGCGGTGTCCAGAATGGCTTCTCTATTACTCAAGACCGATCGAGCTGGTGGTTTCCGGAATCAGTGACAGCGAGGACGGAAACAAGCGCAGCATGTGTCAGGGTGCATACTTTCAACCACAGGTTCGGCAAGAGATTCTTTCACTTTTGCGCTCCGGGGTCTGGACAATACGACAATATTGAGATTCTGGGCGTGTGATCTCGCTGACGCCTGCCGGGAGCAGATTGTGATGGTCGTGGATTTGGTTGGGCAGTCGCTGCCACACGATGAAGCTGGGCTGCTGTCGGCACACACTCGGAATTTGTTTGATGCTGGGGTTTTGAATCGGCACTTTCATTTGACTTGGGACGAGGTGAGACATCCGATCGGTGAATGAGAGATAGACCCAGTGAGTCCTTTGCAGCGCACGCTGCTCATTCCGCGATGTTTGATGTCACACTCTTCGACGCAGACACACCCTGTCTCATTCGCGTTGTAAACCGTGCTGCCGTTCCTGCAGGGTGGAATGGATCCTTGTCATGTCGTCGCAATGAACAGACATGGACCCGGCCCATCACGACTCTCACACATCCTTAAAGCGACTGGCTGGGTACTCAAAAAAACAACACGTGGTGAAGTTGCAGTCACATTCCATCGCGATGACGAGACCGATACAATGATGAACATCGAAGAGGTGGAAGCTCACTTTCTTGGAGGCTTTTGCCTGAGGTAATCCTTTGAGTGTGACTCGCCCGGGAGTTTTGTCCGGGACATCACGTTTCCACCCAAGATCTGACCATCCAGCGCACGGCGTGTGACAGCTGCACCTTGAAGTAGGCTTTAAGGCCTGTCTGCGCTCGTCTCCGTGGTACTGCGTGCCTGTCAACATCGAACCCTAACCCGATGCCACTCGCAGGTTCGTGAAAAAGATCAAGTTTGGCCAACGCGTCAAGTTTCTGACCACGGGAAATAGTGAGCCTGCCAGCAGCAGCATCTATTCGCAAGAACGCAAGTCTAGTGTGGTCCTCAGTCAAGTAGTTCGCACGTGAGATCCCGTTGGGAAAGACAACCTTGCTGACCTAAGCGGTGCTTGCAGGTCCGCATGGTGAGCAAGTCTCTGATAATCAAGACGTCATGTTCGTGACCTACGATCGCCTGGGAAAGCTCGGAAATTTCATATCGGTCGTGGAGCTCAACTACCACGCCTCGCACGGCACGAAGGCAGGATCACTTTTGATTAAGCACAGGTTACCCTGCAGGCTGATCTTTGATACACTGACCGGATTGCACTGTAGTGATCGTTAGCTTGACTACTGGTTGTCTACATACGTGGTTTCATCATCGGGATTGACGAGCTCCCAACTTCCTGCGCAGGAAACACAGTCCAAGTGACTTTCTCATGATCGTTGAGGGGCCATGGTCACAGGGCAAAAAGGAAGAGAGGTGTGTCCGCCAGCGCAAGGCTTTTGACCTGAAGTGGTAACACGAAATTGAGACTTGGGACTGCAAGTGCTTCTTGAGAATCACATGTCTCTTTGATTTTATGCAAGCGCAGCTTTCTGACCGTCTCTCCGCCTTAGGATGACCTGCTTTTCCTCCGCTGTCAAATGTCATGTGGATTCGATCGAAAGCCTTACTGCATCATTTGAGACTCTCCGTGCTACTGATGGCATAGACAAGACAGAAGCCGACACGGGGGTAGCTGTGCTTACTCAAAGCACACTAAATGGAGAGAGAGAGGAGAGAGAGAGGAGTGGAGCAAGTGTGGCGATGTGATTTGTGGTAATGTGAAGACCCATGTAGTGGCCTGTGGGCGCGCGTGCGGCGTGCGTGCTGCGCGGCTTCGTCCACGCTGTGTTGATCGTAGCCCACAGTTGCACTTGTGCCGCGGCGCCTCCGGCTCCCTGCAGGCGCGGCCCGGGGGCAGCTGTCGCGTCCAAAAACACGGGGCTGGTCAAATCTTCCGATTTTCCCCATTGTTCGTTGAGCTCTGTGCTTTTATTTGGGCGCCCTCGCGCCGAAAACGAATACTGACACGGACAGCCTAAGCCTCCTCACCCTACGCCCAGCCGTGCTGGCATGGGAACACCCATCCGTGCTTGCGGATACTCAATAGCTCTGCTTTTGCGGTTCTGCTTGCACTGGAGCAACCATCGGAAATGCTGGCTGGCGCTGGCGATGGCGCTGGCGATGGCGCTGTTAGCAACGAATTTGGTGATGCTGCTTAGCTTCGAGAGGAGTCCACTTCACAACAGGCAGGAAAAGTTGCGAACAAGGGAAGGAGCTATCGATTTGTGCCCATCGTCATGTGCCGATGGGACACAAATCGATAACTCCCTATGTCCCACGATCAGTAATAGTGGGTTGCGTGAGATCCTCTCAAGACTCACGCCAGATTCGGTGTGTCCCCTGCTCCGCCCGTGCAGTGGCACCTTCAAGAAACACATCAGTGAAGATGGTGTGCCCACCTGGATGATTCTCTCAGGTCGTCTGGGACTGGGGCGAAGGAGCGTCTGCGCTGTACTTGGCTCAGTGCGCAGGAACGTACCATACAGTGGTTTCCGGGACCGTGCACTGTCGCGACATGGAAGAAGTTAAGCCAGGCAACGTTCGTGTGCACTGTATTGAGTGGCACGAAAGTGGAGGCGGGCGCGACAGATACATTCAGGCTACTTCAGTGCTTGCCCCGGCGCAAGTTGATGTGCTTATTGCGGGAGGGCGCGAGCCAGGAACATGTCTGAAATCTGCTGCGCCGCATTTGAAGCCGGGAGGCACCGCATTCCTTACGGGCTGGGAGCGCCAGCCCAAGGCACAGCAACTCGCTGCTCTTGCCGCGTTCTCACTCGAAAATGTCCTCGTGCCTGAGGGGAGGGGGGAGCATGGGTTGGCGCTATTGCAGCCTAGTGGGGGCACGCGCGCAGCAGAGAGCGCGGGCTTGAAAGATGCGGAAGAGAGCAATATGGCTCAGCTGTTTCGGCATGAGTTTTCTGAAAAAAGCTGGCGCGGTAACGAGGAGCACTCGAGGGGAGCTTCTGAGAAAGGAGGGGAGTACGCGGGTCCAGACCTGGCGGCGATGGAGAAGTGGCGGCAAGATACTAGCGTCATGGAGTGGAAGCGAGAGCGCCGGGCGGCAATCTTTGCGTCACCGATTCCAGACATGTTCGGCCCGATTGAAGGGTACCCATGCGCTGACAGCTGTCCTGGAAGCGGTATCCCCCTGGAGAACACAGTGTGCCCGATGATGTTCCCGGCCGAGGCAAAGCCCACCCTCCGCGCGGCACGCCTCCTTGTGCTGCTGCGAAAGCTTTCATCGGGGCCCTCTGATGCTTTCGTAGCGAGCGCACTGGAATTTTGGCGATAAATGCCTCAAAGTCGTGCGCGAGAAGCGTGTGTGTGTGTGGGCCGGGTGCTCACATGGCGAGGCGGTGGAATGGCAGGCGAGGATGTTTGCAGAGGCGCTGAAGCCGACCTCGGTGGTCTGGGAGTGGGGATCAGGGTCTTCCTCCCTCTACTTTTCGCAGTGCGTCCGGCAGTGGACGTCCATCGAGCACTCAATCAAGACGGGTTGGTGTGGCAAGATGCAGGAGCTCGTGCCGCCCAACGCGGAGGTGCGCAGGCCGGGCCTTCCTCCGGGCACGGCTGCGCTCCTGCAGTGATGCCGATTGCCGTGCGCGCGACTCCGCGTGCTCTTTCCATGCAGCAGCGCGTACGGTCTTCTCGAACAGAGGGCCTCCCAGCTCCCAGATCCGCTAACGGCGCGGTGGTGGCGGCGGCCGGCAGGTCACATGCGTCCCGATCGAGCCAGAGTTCGAAAAGAGCTTCGGCGACCCCGGGACGTGGGACGGCTCGCGGCGCGAATTCCACTCGTATGTGGCAGCGGTGGCGCGCGTGGCGCGCGGCTGCACCGACTGCGTCGACGTCGTGCTTGTCGACGGGCGCGCTCGCGGTGACTGCGCGCTGGAGTTGCTCCCGTACCTGCGGCCGGACTCGCTCGTCTTCGTGCACGACTGGACCCCGTCGCGCATG
>Ga0209335_10004646_pt1 | contig 12951 bp, 23 predicted proteins | sample COG_09_FD_184753 | JGI IMG/M metagenome (GOLD analysis project Ga0209335, IMG submission 184753) | Pelagic Microbial community sample from North Sea - COGITO 998_met_09 (SPAdes) (version 2) | ecosystem: Environmental > Aquatic > Marine > Neritic zone/Coastal water | place: Helgoland, sampling...
TCTCTACGAAATGCCTCCATATCAAATGCAAACATCTCACCTAACAGGTAGACCATATTTTCTTGGCCTTTTTTGATATCGTTATTAATTTCTTTGATATCTTCTAAGGTATCAGCAGCCTGCATATCTGTAGCAGATGCTTTAGACATGCCTGTAATAGCAGAACCAATAGCAGATTGGCCTGCTTGAACGGCAGCTATCATTGAACCTTGTGTTTTACCTGTATTCTTTGCCATTATTTGAACCTTTTGTTAATGTATTTGTAAACAGCATATGCACCTAGTAATACAACTATTGTACCGATGCCATCAAACCAACTTGTATCGTTGATTACTTGTAATAAGTCTGCTGTTATCCAATCCATTATTTTTTACTCTTACTTGTACCTGTGTATAGACCAAACCAGGCAGCACCAGCACCAACAACGATACTGATTAACCCACTCTGTTCCATAGTAGGAGTAGGCAAGTTCATATACCATATTACACACTTATATAATAATACAATGTAAACTGTTAAGAACAACCTTGGAAATATTCTCCATGCGTCAACAGCTCTTGCCATATGAATAAGTTTAGAATATGGGTTTATACCAAGGTCTTTGATTGAAGTATCAACTTCTAAATCAACTTGTATTTTTTGTTTAGGTTCTGCAACCTTAACATCTTTATTTTCTTCTGGCATTTTCTCTCTCTCGTTGTTTTTCGTTCTCTTCTTTAATATGTGTCACCAAGAGGTTAACATATATCTCCCTCTCCCACGGCAACATATTCTCCAATTCTGTCAAAGAATATTTATGATGTTGCATTAACGCAAAATTAACCTGGAAATAGTTTTCTAGGTTGTCGTGTGAGAGGGCGATACGAAAAAATCGTTTAGCCCCTGCAATACCATTTTACTCTTTACTTTGGTCTTAGGATTGGTTATTTCAACCTCTTCCTTCAACTTCGGCATAGTTTCAAAAAACTTTTGAATTTGTGCAAATATTGATGAATCCAGACCTTCAATAAATTCATGTAGTTCAGCTTCTTTGTAATCAATTGCTTGATGTACAGTTTCACCATCAACGATTTGATAGATAGCCTTAGCAATCATATTAAACATAGATTGTGTTTTTGGTTTTTCTACATCCATATCGGGGTCAAAATCATCAATAGTAGGATACTTCATAATCATCTTAATCTTATCATTGATTTTGATTTCATTAGTATGGTCATCTGTAACATGTACTTCAACCTTAGATAAATCAACTTCTACATTTCCGTAGGTCTCATTATCATCAGGACATTTGATTTTTAATTTCGCAATTTCACCAACTGACTTAGCTCTAATCTGTAAAAAGATGTATTCTAAATCAAATGTTGGTAGTGCTGATACATTAATAGTTTTAAATGTACATGCGTCAACAATTTCTTTTAATGCGTTTGTGATTTGTTTACTTTCACCTGATTCCATGGCAATCATCAATAGTTTCTCTTCTTTTACAAGAAAAGGTCTATACTTGACCGCCGTATCAGTAGAAGGTAGCGTCAACTCATAGCTCGCTGTTTCTAATATAGGTAATGACATTATATCTCCTTGTTCATTATATTATAAGAATGGTGGGAATACCCTACCACCCGTTAGTTTACCGATAGGTGTTGCTCTCTTAACTTGGTTAAGCACATCTCTACCAGTTCTTCTTAGTTCTGGTGGTAACTTATTTAGTATACCACTGAATAGACCGAAGTCTTTTGAAGCCTTGAAATCAGGCACATCACCAAGTGACTGCCCTATTGTTAGACTACTTATTTCGCCTGAAGTTAGATTGTACCAACTTCTAAAATTAAATGTTACAGGTACATTGACACCACTATCATTTTGGCCGTAATCGTAATCTATAGAACCAATAGTCGCTGGGTAAACTTCGTATAATCTGACACCATATGTTGTATCATCTCTACCACCTCTGCCTGCATATTGGCCTAATTGTAAAATATCTACTGACCCCACATAATCATCATAAAAGTTCATATCATGTGTGCCTAAATCGTATATAAGTTTTTGCCACTCTTCAAAGAATACTCTTTGTCTTAAAAACTTATCACCATAAAAATTCATTTCTATTTGACCTGAGAAACTATAACTGTATGGTATTTCTCTTCTTGGTCCGTATATTTGGTGTGCCGTTGAATTGATATCTCTACTCGGCATAGTCACCTTGTTACACATCATGCCTACATTTCTTTTTAGGTCTGACTGATTGTATTGTTCAAATCTTTGATATGGTGGAGGTCCAAATGATGTTTGTTTTTTACCAACAGGACCTAATTTGTATTTTTCAGGTGGGTTGAAGATAACTAAAAATCTATTTGGTCTTGCAACACCCTCACCTTGTCCTAGTTCTGCGATAAATCTGTTTACTGTGGATTCTGTATTGCCACCATAAAACTTACCTGAACCACCTAATCTTTTTTGTGCATCGCCGGCAACATCTTCTAAAGATGTATCTCTTGGTAAACCAAGTCTGATATCAAAGTTACCTATTCTACGACCACCTCTTAAAATTGCCATTAAATTTTTCTCCTACTGTCTGCAAATACTTTACCTAAACTTGCGCCTTGGAATTGTGCAACTGGTAAATAACATGCAATCGCCATCTCATCAACATCTACTCTTAAAAAATTACTCTGTACTTGTCGCCATAGGTATTTTTTAACAGCAGGTCTAATCAAACTATTACCTTTCAAGTTAGAATAACCAACTTGTAATTTTGTACTACTATCAAATTTACCATTACTTGTGTACTGTTGCAAATCTTGTAATAATTTAAATCTCAATGGATATGGTAAATAGTGAAAGTTTAAACCAACAAACCCACCTTTAAATACATCAACAGGCAAAACTAGAGGAAAGATATCATAGAATGGCATCTTTGATTTAGTTTTTGGGTCATAGTAAAACATAGACATTCTACCAGCACTTGGTCTGCCTAATAACTTACCGTCACGCATCAATTTACTTGCACTAGCTCTGTCTGCTACTAGTGAAGCTGCATTACGGTACCAATTAGCTGACTTAAATTGGTTGCCTTGTAAATCCTTTAAGGGGTCAAATATATTAATTGCCATACTACTATTTATACCTTTTTTATCAATACCAATAAAAAAGGGCTCCCTTTCGAGAGCCCCTTCAAAGTTAGATGTTTTTTAGAGAGAGATACTAGTCTTCGTCTGCAAGTTTGCTAAAGTAAGATAAAGTATCATCTTCATCATTATTTAAGTCACTACTCGCACTTGCTGAAGACATAGCTGGTACATCGTCACTTTTCACTGTTGGTGCAGCCGCCGGTGGGAGGTCCATTTGGTCTGCTGTAACAGTGCTTTGTGTACCCGTAATTACCCTATTCAGTTTCTCTTTGAGTTCATCATAGGTCTTAAAATTACTAGGGTCAACAAATTCTTTAAGAGCATATTGCTTTTCCCAAATAGCTTTGATTTCATCATCACTATCTTTGATTTTGCTTACGCCCTCAAACTCGGATTTATCGTAGTTCCAATAACCATCAACTTTCCTAATTTTCAGTTTGAAGTTTGCACCTTTCCAGAAATCGAATGGATTAATAGGTGTTTCATCTTCAAATGCTGGTTGCATCGCTTCGGTAATCTTATCAAAGATTTTCTTACCAAACTTGTACAGTTTTACCTGTCCTTCGTTTTCAGGATGCTTAGGATCCGATACAACATAGATGTTTGCAAAGTAAGATAATTTTCTCTTACGCTTTCTAGCAATATCTTTGTCACTATCTAAACCAGTATTCCATAGTCTGCTGTTTTCTTCAGACACAGGATCCTTTTGATTAAGTGTTGTCAAACTGTTTTCAATAAACCAGCCGCCTTTGTCTTGGAATGCATGAGACCATACTCGCTGCCATGGCATCTCTTCGCCATTAGAAGCAGGTAAGAAACGAATAACAGCATAGCCGTTACCAGTTTTATCCATCTCAGGTTTCCACAACCTGTCGTCCTGATATTTGTTTTTGTTTGATTGGTCCTCTGGACTAAGTTTAGTTTCCAGAGCTTTGGTGATTGCGTCAAAATTACTTTGACTTGATTTTAAACTTTCAAAATCCATATTATTCTCCTTTGTATATATGTTTAATGTTCGTTGTCTTAGTGTAGGCTGTATAATCGCCTTCATGGTTATTTATAAGAGTTTTACTAAGATTTGGCATTTTTCTTTGACCATTCTTTTGCACTCTCGCCTTTAGGTAGTGACCTCTGTATGAGGTACTCTCTAAACTGTTTACACTTATTTTCGATATAATATAATAATCTAATCATGTGTGTATAATACTATAGTTTGAGCATATTGTCAAGCGTGGAATAGCTTATGTATTCCACATTCGGCAATTTCTTATTATTCTCCCAATCTTCAATAGGAGAATTGACGGCATCTCTACCATCATTAAATTGGTTAACTTTGTAAAATTTGATATCTGGATTCCATCTGAATAGTGTGTACCACTGTCTAATCCAATTCACAGCAGGTGTTGGACCGTTCTGTGATGCTGTATAGTGTTTTGTTGACTTGTACATGTTGTTAATAAACTTAGTAGCACTCAATAAATCATGGCCAATTAAGAACACTTCTTTTGGTTGTTCTCTCTTAACTGCAACATAACCAGATGTAGGTCCACACGACCAACCATGGTCTTTTGGTGTTGTCTTATCACCATCTTCATCAACCATCACATCCATAAGTGAGTGTGATTGGTCATCTTCACTAATCCAAGAAACCTTTAATGTGGCATTGTTCACATTCTTTTCATAAGTTTCTCCGTTTGTCTTAATCATCTTAACAATGCCTTCTAGTTTAGCACCATGCATTACAAACTCTTTACTATTACCTTTTTCATTAGTAACAAGTATATCTTTCAACATGTGTTTGTCTTCATCTGCCAAACCTGACATGACCATCATATCATACATCATAAATGGTACTCTTGTCCAATCTCTAAAATAACATGGTATTTTATCTGCGACACCAGAATGATACACTTCATGCATGATACCTTGGTCAACAGCAGTTAAAACATCTGGTGTAAAATCTCTATACAAGGCATTACAACCATATATCTTACCATACTGTCTAAGATTTTGTAAACTATAATCTCTACGACTTTCGCCGTTACCTATACAGAATACTCTACCACCAGCCATGTGCAACCCCCAATCCAAATACATTGACTATTGCAAAGTAACCTACAAGTATAGTAGGCCATGCTAGTTGGCGTCTGTAGTGTGCATAGAAGGCTGTTACACTACCGATAAAGAAACCAGGATATACTATTCGCATATCTGGATTATCAGCTGTAAAGGCAAGTGTCAAACTTGCACCAACTGTAAATAAGAAACTTGCTAACTCAAAATAGAAGGCCACTTTATCTGATTGATAACTTGATGACCAAAATTGTTTAATCTTTTCCACTTTAACTCCCATAATAATGATTTAATAGTCCTGTTACATATACGAAAATAGCAACACCGTTTAGAAATATCAATGCACGGTCATGCCATAACATTCCTACAATCAACCAACCGGTAACACCTATACCATGAATAACTATGTTAACAGGAAATATGTTTGCACTTGTTAATGCCATACCGGCAATAATAAACATACTTGATACCCATTTAATATACCATGATAAGTCACCTTTTGGTGTAATCTTTTTGAATACTCTAGTAGAGTTTAATTCTTTTATCTTATCGTCTAATTTCTTTCTTACTTCTTCAACCACTGACAAATACCTCTTTCATAATCTCTCTCATCTCTACCATATTATATTTCACAAATGGTTTCATTTTTATTAATTTCTTTTTTACTTCTGGCCATACAATGCGTTCACTAATTTCTTTGTCCCACTTTTTACTGAAACCAATAATTTCGTCCATAATGTATAAACTTTGGATGTTGATTTTCTTTCTAAGATAAAGTTTAAGCAATCTAGGATGCTGCCCACTATTAGGCTGTAAAGCATTATCAAAAGAAAGACCATTAGAAAAAAAGTCATCATAACAAAGTACAGCATCGCTTCTAAAATTGTAACGATAAGCGTCTTTATATTTCTTCCAAGATTTATACTCTTCTGTTCCATCATTTCTTACTAGGTCACCAATCCACTTATTAGAATTGACAATGAAATTACAAACAAAATAATCCACAATCTCTCGCTCATCAAATCTTTGAGATAACTTATGAAAAAAATGCCTATCATTCCGTTTCGTAAAGCTTTCAAGTTTAACATTAACTTTGCCACCATATCTTTCATAATCATAAGATTTAGCAGTAAAATGGTTTTTAACTGCCAAATAAATTTTGTAAACATCGAATCCACCATACATATATTATATTCTTCTTTTTCTAAAATACCTTCTCCATAAAGCCGACCTTGTCATTGACACCACAGTAAATATTAATGCAATACCCATACTGTCAAATATACTAGGGTGTAAATCAAACAATGGAAATATTAATAACTGTATAAGAACAGCCAATATAAAACCACTGCCTACATCAATAACACTTTCAAGTATATCTCTATTCATAATCTAATAGATACTTAGCACTCATTGGAAAGTGGTCTTTTAAGTGTTTTGCCATTGGCATTGTTATCATTCTAGTTTCTGCCTGTGTGTCATCTTTGTTTCTTAAATTACAAACTCTAGCAAAGGCCATAACAGAACCAGTCCAATACCACTCTGTCATCATGTTTTGTGGCAATATCATTCTTGCCATTTCAGGTGCAATGTTCTTATCAAGCATATCATTATAAACTGTTTTACATGCCTTGGTAATGTCTGTAATATCAAACTCTACCTCGGTTTCTGCACTGCCTTGTTTTTTATTAGCCGCTCTTTCACGCCACATGAAAGGCATATAAAATTGTGGTTCATCGTCAACATATCTACGACTTACCTCGTTCCATACTAAACCAACCTGGTGTTTAACAAGTTGTCTTGCAACAAACACAGGTGCTTTAATTAAAAATTGTAAGGTTGTGTGACCAAAAGGTGACCAATGATTATGTTCTGCAAGATACTTAATTAACTTCTCATCGTTATCTTCAAATTTAGTTTTTCTCTTATTGAAGGACACTCTAGCTGCGTTCACAACTGATAGGTCACTTCCCATTTTATCAATAATTTCAATATTCATTGTGGTAATGTTCCTGTCGGTTTTTCTTTAAGTAAGTTGGCATTTAAACACTCTGCGTGTATTTTTTCTTTCAATGCCTTTGAAATAAGTCTTGTGACGGTCTCTATCTCTATCTTGTTTTCTTCACAATATAGTACGATAGCATCCATATAGGTTATAGGTCTACGGTCTTTTACAATTCCTTCTATCATCAAACTAAATTCTTTACTGTTCATCTTCACCTTTCGAAATTGTATTAATTAAGTGGTAGTTTATTCTGTTACGAGGAAAACTACCAAAACCCTAAGCGACTAAGCCGCTAATGCAAATGTATTATCGTTTGCGTTTAATTAGCATGAAAGGTTGCCACCTATTAATCTCTTACAAACTTCTCAACACCTGTCGAATCCTGTATCAGCCCCATCATAAACACACTAAATCTTAGTATCATTCTCAACAATATATGCTGTCATATATGGTTTCTTTTTCGTCAAAGCTATTGCTCTTTTTTCAAGGTGTTCTTTGTTTTTGCTTCTAGCTTTAACAAAGGTCTTATCACCTGCTTTGACAACCATTTTATACTTCATACTTTGCCTCAATGTGTTTATGGTGGAGCTGGAGGGAATTGCACCCTCGTCCAGTCTGTCTACCATGTTTGTCGTCAACGACTAATTCTTTTATGAAGCAGCTGCTTCAGCATTTTCACTATTGTATTTATCGTAAAAATACTTAATCTCTTCTTTGAGGTCATCCACATAGTCTTTGGTTTCTTTTACAAAAACTTTAGATGAACCATCTTCGCCACCCATTATAATAACAATCTGTTCAATCTTCTGACCAAATATCTCCTCATACATATGTGCATAAGCAGTACATTGCATATAATAACTTTTGTTCCAAGCATCGTTACGCTCTTTGTTGGCAGTTTTGAAATCAATCACTGACAACTTACCATTATATTCTGCAATACAATCAACTTGACCTGCAAGTGTTAGTTCTTTAGACACCAAGATAGTTTCTAAACAATGAATGTTCTCAACTTGGTCAAGGTAAGGTTTCATAATACGAAACATACCTAAAGGCAATACATCTCTAGTGGATGCTGGTTCGCCTTTCAAATAATTCTCAATTAGTGTATGGGTTGCTGAACCACGCCTAGCGGCACGACCCATTTCCCATTTAGCGGCTTCTTCACCAACATTTTTACGCCATGCTACAAGACCTGGTTTAGGTCGTGCATTTAGGACAGTTGTTACAGACGGATATGCCTGACCATCAACTTCGTAAAATCGCATACCATTAGTACGCTTGCCTTTGGTTTGAGGCAGCTTCGTTTCATCAATCTGTACAAAATTAGCCATTATTTACTTCTCCATTATTAAGTTTGTATATACATTATATCTTATTATATTCACTTTGGCAAGCCTTATATGCCCTTACCTGTAAGTAAACCGTTATAATATTCTCTTTCAGCATTTATCTTTGCAACCTTTTCATCATTAAGACGCTTTTCAATTCAAATAAAAGACTTTGCTAGTTCAGTTGTTTCAGTTACACGCCTTGTCCAACCTTTACCAAAGGTATCAAAGGTACTTAGTTTCTCATAGTAACCTTGTCTTGCCTCTTGAAAGTTCTCAACTGCTTTTTCAATACCATGTTCTTCAACATATGCATCTACAGCCTTTAATGTGTTAGGTCCAATACCACCGTCTGCAACTGTACCAATCATTGTTTGTAGATACTTTGCACTACGGCCTGGTCCTGCATTTACACCAAAATCAAAAACACAAAGGTCCAAACCACTAGGTAAATCGTCACCTTTCATTTTGTCCCAATATCCTTTTTTGTAGATAGGTGCCACATCTTCTACTGTTAATTCTTTCATATCTTTTGTGCCACCAAATTCTTCGTAAACTCTTTTAGTAACACCTAAATTAGTTTCACCGCCTGGGTCTTTTGGATGGTTTACATAACCACCTTCATGGTGTAAGATTGCTTTTAAACATTTATCGTAATTCTCTTGCATTTTATTTCCTTGTTAGTTTGAGTATTTTCTCAATCTGTGCCTTGATAATTGGACCTCTGTTAGGCCAATGAATGTAAGGCTCGTCTGATTTAGAAAGATTATATAAGAAAGGTAATATCACCTTTTCAATCTCTTTAAATCTATTTTCATATACTTCGTTTGTAACCTCTTCGGTAATAGTTTCCTTTTCGGCTACAATCTGCATTATCTCATTCATCATCGACTTAATATCGCCGACATCTGATTTTACTTTTGATAATTCTAAATTATTTGTTTCGATTACTTTGGCGTCAACACTTGGTGTAGTTTCAACAGGTTTTGCAACTGCTGTCATACCCCAATCTTCATCGACATCAAAGCCTCGCATGTAATCTGGTAAATCTTTTGCCATATCTATTTCTTCTTTTGAGCTGCTTGTCGTTTTCTATGTTTTGCTACGACTTGCTGTGTTTTAATTTCTTTAGCACTCTTCTTACCGTGCTGGTCTGCAAATGGTGAGATAGGATGTGCTTCTGCAATTCTACTTTGCATCTCTTTCCAACCATTGTCTGTTTTCATCTGTCCATGACCCATGACACCACTTTTAGATATATTTATCGTTGTTAACATTTGCCGAATATGTTTATTCTTTTTTAAATAAACTTCTTTCTCAGCAATCATCATCATGTCATCAAAGACCTCGCCGGTCTTGGTGTTCTCAAAGGTATAGATTGGCATACTTTACTCCGATTTAAAAGGGTCTTTAGTCTTAAAGTATTTATTAATTACTTCTAACTGGTCATCGTACTCTGCAATTACTTTTAGTTCTTTTTCAATCTCGGTCAATACATCACCGTGTTCACCAATACCTGCTGGTCGTTGCATCAAAATTTCTACATTCATCTTATGTTTAGAAATATGACCTTTTGCATGGTCTATAACTGCTTCAATTGTTTGTTCTCTGTTGTACTCATTTGCCATTTATATGTTCCTTCCTAAATTAACGATTGTTCTTGTGCTTTCTGTACACCATCTATGTACCATTCTGGTACACTTGCCGGACTTTTCCAAGTGGCAAATCTTTGTTTCTCGAAAATGTAATACTTTCGATAACTTGCAACACTATCACCTGCAATCTTACAATAGTCTGGCATTGCTGGTGTTGGTTCTGTTGCAACTTTATTTAGTGAGATATTTTTAGGCGGATACTTCAAAGCGCCTTCTAACAATTGAATTGTTTTGTGGTCTAGTATATGACCATATCTCATTTTAAATTCTGTGTTCAACGCCATCATGTGTTTGTATAACCAATGATAGTTGTAGGCACTTTCCATAACCCATAATGTACTAGGGTGTCCTGTGTGACATGCCTTGTACAGTGTATGTTCCATGTTAGAATTAGGATGTCGCCATCTTTTAATTCTACGGCCTGCTTTTGTCTTATCTGTGTATTCTGTACCGTCAATCATACGGTGTGCTGTAGATAGCATCTGAGCGCTTTCTACAATCATCTTACACACATGTTTGTCACAACTCATTTGAGCTGCCACAATTGGGTCTTTATCTAAGTAAAATATATTCATAATTTAATCGTACTCCCTCACTTTTATTAGGAAGTATAACACAACCACTGTAAATGGCAAGCCTATAAAGAATAGACCTATCATTAATGCATCAACTTTCTTGTTACATAGTCCATCATCTTATACTTCTTTGCTAAGTCTATCATTTTGTGATACCACATAGCTTTCATATCATTATCTTTTGCATTGGCACATGCCTTGGCAAGAGAATTAAGTCTTCTCACCTCAATAGGTATGTGTACTTCTATGTCTTTCATAGTCATCATTATATCACTTTTTCTTATCTTTGGCAACCTCCAAATAGCGCTTATTTGGTTTGGTTTTTTGTGTTGGTAATTCGTTCCATTCCATAACTTGGTCTAATTTTATTCTGATTTCATCAGGATCCAGACCCATTTTCATTAATTCTTCTGTGCCTAGTGACTTGAAGAATTCTTCGTAATCACGGTTATTTAAGTCCCTTTTACCTAATTTTTTAAAAAAATCTTTATAAACTTTTTCTCTATCTCGTGTTCTTTTCGCTCTAGCTTTTGCGTTAATAGCTTCTTTTTTAGCTTTCTCTTTTTCCTCGCTAGCGAGCTCAAGGTCGTTCTTTTCTTTTTCTTTTCTTTTAGATTGTCGTTCAACACTTCTACTCCTTAATGAAATATTAGCCGCTATTAATAGTAATACGGCCAATGGGTCAAATACAAATATCAATACAATGATTACCCACCTTACAGCCTTATCAAAATGGTCTTTTGCATTTTCACCATATATTAACTCTGCAATATATTTAATTGGTCCTACTTCGGCTTCAATCTTATCTTGTTCTAATTTTAATACACCTTTTTGGTCTGATAGTTCAGCAATCTTATCACTTGCCTCGTTAATGGCAAGCGTTAATGCGTCCCTTTCAGGTTTCTGTTTCTCTCTTTCTTTTAGACCTCTTGTAACATACTCCATACCAATATATGTTTCAAGTGTTTTATCTAAAAGAGTTAGAGTTTTATTTGCTCTATCAATAGTTAGTTGTTGTTGATTTATTTGTGTATCAATTAATTCAATCTTAATATTGTTTGAAGATGTTGGTTGTACTTGGTCTAGGTGTGCTTTGGATAGAAATCCAAATATACCCATAGATGTAATGAAAATTAATACTACAACAGAAAATGTAAGATATAGTTTTATTGTTTTTGGTACAAGTTCGTTTCGCCAGTTGTTATACAACCATGAGGCGGCTACAAGTTTACCGACTTCTAATGCACTACCCATAGCAATGATAGGTATTACTGCACCTGCAAATAGTGTGGCCAGACCCATAATAGAATAACCAGCGGCTATTACAGATATGGATATGGCACTTAAAAATGTTATGAATATTGTTAGCATATTACCTGTATTCTGTTCTAATTTTTTTGATTATCTTTTCTACTTTTACAAAATAGTTTTTATCTGAGGCATAACTTTCCAATGTATGTAATAGTTTGATTGCATCCGTTTCGCCCTCATCTCTTAACTTCTGATACTTACCAAAAGCTGTACCATTATTTAGTGTATTAATATAATGCATGACACTATCACACTCATGTTCGTACACCTTTACACCCCATTTTCTAGGTTTATTAGATGGTAACATATGTGGTTCTGTAAGATTATAAGTTCTCATACCAAACAAGTTCTTTCCTTCTCTAGCAAATCTACTAGTTCCCCAACCACTCTCTAAGGCAGCCTGAGCTAATAGTAAATCTAAAGGTACTGGAAAAACATCTGTTGTGGTATTGTAAATGTAGTCAACACACTGAGTAACATTAACTAAAAATGTTTTATTACTTGTATGTTCGAAGTCTGGTTTTTCGTATATAATTTCTGGTGTACCTGCTTGAACAGCAGTAGCACTTTTGTAAAAGTAAACGGTACCAACTACGGCACCGATTACAATTACAGCGGATAAGGTGTTACAGACTACCTTAAAGTCGTGCCATTTACTGACCATTTCCTGACCTAACAACTAGATAATCATAACTCTCTATGATTTGTTCTGGCTTTTCACCGTATTCTGACCAAGTGCCAATCTTGATTGGTTTGTTTCTTTTCTGAAAAAACATAATACGAGGGTCTTTTTGAAGTTTTTGCATCTTCTTAAAAATTTTCTCTGATTGTTTTTCAGTATAGTTATTTAGAATATCGGTTTGCCAACTACCT
>Ga0209335_10004660_pt1 | contig 12935 bp, 9 predicted proteins | sample COG_09_FD_184753 | JGI IMG/M metagenome (GOLD analysis project Ga0209335, IMG submission 184753) | Pelagic Microbial community sample from North Sea - COGITO 998_met_09 (SPAdes) (version 2) | ecosystem: Environmental > Aquatic > Marine > Neritic zone/Coastal water | place: Helgoland, sampling...
TATATTCGCTATAATATTGATAATAGTTCGTATGAAGGTTTTGGAGCTGGGAATGCTTGGGGCAGTTTGGGAGGTGTTAAAGATTTTGATGGGGATACATATATTTCTGCCGAAAATTCCGCTGGTGATGATAACGACCAACTTAAATTTTTTACTGCTGGTACCGAACGTATGATTATTTCCAAGGATGGCAACGTCGGGATTGGAACTAATAGTCCGTCTCAATTATTACATATCTACGGAGCAACGAAAAATATTGTTCTTCAAACGTCTAATAACACCATAGATAACAATAATTCTATTTTGTTTCAAAATTCTGGTGGGTATTATACTTGGAGAATTGGGAGGCGATATAATTCAACTATTAATACATCTAGTTTTGTAATTTCTGGTGGTGGAGAGGATGATTACGCAAATTTAACTGATAGGTTCACAATTGGTGGTGATGGTAACGTCGGTATCGGGACGAATAGTCCTAGTGCTAATTTACATATTTCTAGTGGTCCAAATAGCAATGGCAATTGTCAGTTGATTATAGAAGCAGATACTAATAATAATAAGAATCCTGATGGATCTAGTGCTGGTGGTAGTGAGACAAATGCGCGCCCATCTATTTTATTTAGACAAGATGGGGGAAGCGATTGGAGCGCTATTGGGGCGACTGATGATGCGTCTAATAACGCGCTTGTACTCTCAAATAGTGTTGATGGGGGAGGGGGAGGAATTTTATTTAAAACTGGGAATAGTAAATCTGGTTATACTGATGCTCAAACAAGAATGGTGATTGATGGCGTTGGTAATGTCGGAATTGGGACGAATTATCCCCAGCAAAAATTGGATGTTGCTGGTTCTATTAAATTGACTGGTTCTCTTTTTGCTGGAACAACTGAAATTAATAATAATAAATTGGGTTATTTAAGTGATGTCAGCGGTCCTATTCAAGATCAAATTGATACTTTAACTAATGCTACTGCTAGTGCAGGAAAATGGACTAGTAATAGCACTAACATTTATTATAATTTGGGTAACGTCGGGATTGGGAAGACTACTACTCCTCTGGCTAAATTAGATGTTAATGGTGATATTAGAGCTGGACATAATACCAATACTACTTCTTATTTCGGTAAGGCTGCTATTGGTGGTATTAATGATTGGGCATCTTTCTCACATCTTAATGGTACTGGTGATAATGATTATGCTCTGAGACAATATAGTTCTGGTCAAACTATATTAAATGCAAAAAGTGGTAAGCCTATTCAATTCAAAATTAACAACGCCGAGAAAATGGTACTGGATAAGAATGGCAATTTCGGGATTGGGACGACTAATCCCCAAACCGAATTACACGTGAATGGGGATGCGAGTGGTGTTCGAATTGGAAATTATACTTCTGGCGTCACCAGTGTTCCGGATGGAAACCAAAAATTAGAAATAATTGGTGGCAACTTAGTTTTAACTAAGTGTGCATATTTTGCTACTGGTGGTGTTGCTTCTGAAGGACAAAAAATTTCTTTTCACAGAGGTGGTGGTAGTGATAATGGGCAAATTGCTACGCCTGATTGTGAAATTGTATCATATAATTATAGTAATTCTGGTAAAGGCGGTGGTTTTGCAGGTGGAATTGGTATTTTTACTCGACACAGCAACACATCTATGGAAAGACTACGTATTGACCTTGTTGGTAATGTCGGGATTGGGACTGACAGTCCTAGTCAAAAGTTGGATGTTAATGGTACGGCGCAAGCGACTTCTTTTAACGCAACTTCTGATGTTCGTCATAAAGAAAATATTTGTGATTTGGACCGGGCGCTCGAAAAGATTTGCGCTATTCGTGGTGTTAATTATACATTCAAAACCGACAAAGACAAAAATATGCACGCGGGTATTTTAGCACAAGAGGTTGCTGATATTATTCCCGAAGCAATATGTAAAACAAATGATGATAAGTGGAGTGCCAATTATAACACATTAATCGGTTATTTGATTGAATCCGTGAAAACATTGAAGGCAGAAAATGATGCAAAAGATGCACAAATTACTATTTTAAAGACATCAGGCCACAATTTGGAAAATACCGTAACACATTTGAACAATACTATTGAAAATATGACAAATGATATTAGCGCGATAAAAGCAGCGTTAAATATGTAATTTTCACGCTTACATTTTTTATATAATTTTTATATAAATTGATTTCATACTATATCTTATTTCTTCCATTTCATACGAAATATACATCATTATGGAATTTATAGAAGAAAGTACTGAATATGATGGTACTGGTACTGGTACTGGCACTGGTACTGGTACTGGCAAAAATATTAACGATGAACTCATTTTGAAAATTACACAATTGACACAAGAAGTACACGATATTAAGAATATGTTTCGGGATTTTATTCGTATTTCCCAAAATAACTCTTCATCTTCCTCGCCATCGTCCTCAGCAACGTCAAATAACTTGCGCGCTTCTAGAAAAACAAATGATGCCGAACCTCTGGTACTTCCTACATTTATGGGCAATGTTCCGCAATTTCCATTTACTGAATTTTTGACAAATATAGATATTAATCAAGACGACTTACACTATATATTTAATATTGATTCATACGAAGATGGCTTTATAGGACTATTACAAAAATATATTACACCAGAGGATTTGCATTATTGCCCTTTACGTTCCTTTCTAGATAAACGCGGTAAATTATTTTATGTATATGATAGGAACCAGATTGATTACGATACACTTTCTTGGAATGTTATATCATCTACCGAATTAGCATCTAAATTACGTATTATTCAACAGAAAATTATGGCGCAATTTTGTGTGTGGCAAAATGAAAATGCACATTCATTTAAAACTCACAGTTCACAAGAAAATTATCGCATTCAAATTTCTAAATTAACTAGTGGGACTGTTGATAAAGTTATTCAATCAAACTCCACATTTCGCAATAAATTATTTGAACTTGTTAAACTATAAAAAATCTTATAAAATCTTATAAAATCTAATTAAATATAACAAAATTATTATATTTAATCTAATACTTATATATCACCAATACTTATATATCATGACGAACCCTAGTCATTTTTTTCGTTCTCAAGGACACCTTACTAAAATTATTAATGATACAATTGTTGATGATACTAAATGGAACTTATTTTCTGATAATGGAAAGAAATTTAATGGACAACTAAGTATCTTAGATAAAAAACATAAATTTCGGGATATTAATTTGCAAGATGTTTCGAAGATTATTGAAAATCAAACACGTAACAGTATTCAACAAACAAAAAAAAAATATACAAAGCGAGGGAAAAATACAAGGAAAAATAGGGCCAATAATAAGGCCAATAATAAAGCCAATAATAAAGGGATCCGTAAACGAAACGAGGTAAAAACGGAAAAACAAAGAGGAAAAGGAGGAAAATAGGGCGGAATTAAAAGGATTCGATTTTACTAATGATATAAATACATTAACCAACATTGACACATACTCTCCAAATTATTCATTAACACGAACTGTTTTGCGTTATCAATGTAATGCGTTTTGTATATTTCGCTGAATATGTTGTTTTTTTCTCGCAAATATTGAACGAACGATACATCTTTCAATATATTTTCCTTTCTAAAATGAGTTGTTAATTCATTGTTATTTAATGCGCGACTACGTTCATTCTGTAAAATGGTTTCTATTTCTCTATATCTATTTTCATAATTGAAATGGTCTAGATATATTTTTTTTACAATATCTTGGGGCAAATTGTTCAAAATATATTCTGCTGTTTGTGGAGTTGTATTGGTTATCATTTCCATTTTATTATTTATGGATTATGTATAAAATAGATAATTCAATATATTTATATCTATTTTTTATTCATCTATCTATTTTTTATTCATCTATCTATTTTTATATATCTTTTAGGTTTATAGAGCTAATTTTATGTATTAATATATATTAATACATAAAAATGTCGTGGAAACAATTTGGTGGTACAGATAATATATCGCAACACATTCTAGCTCAACCCAACAATTCAGATAAAGCAATCTTTGAAATTAAACAGAATATTTTACAAATTGGCAACACACGCCTTGGTGAAAATCAGCAAAATGGTATTTGGTTCAAAGGTTTAGGACATACCGACGTATCATTATCGGATTTTTCAGAGAAAATTGCAAGCACCGCTATGGAAGAAAGATATTATAATAAAACTACGGGTGATTCAGAACTGTTTCTCTTTAAGGCGCAAAATATTAATCCCAATATTATTAATCCATATACGGATACCAGTTTTAATATTAATTTAAAAAGAGGTGACCGCATTCGGTTGCTTGCTCCAACAATCGCATTTGATACATACAATTCTTCTATTGATTATGATACAGTTGATACCACTACTACCGAAACATATAAAAATGAAAGTACTAGGGTTATTATTAATCAACACGGGTTCGTTGGTATTAATACTATTCACCCAGGACAATTTCTCGATATTCACGGGAAAATTAATTTACAATCATCCAAGAATAAAATTAATATGTATATTTCTAATAATTCTAACCCAGACCCAAGTAATGTAGGAATTAATAATATTGGGATTGGTGCATACGTTTTTTCTGACACAAATTTCGATAGTTCTCATAATATTGCTCTCGGGCATTCATCGCTTAAACATATTACAACGGGCTATTCTAATATTTCTATTGGAAATAGTAGTCTTATTAAAACGACTACTGGCAAACATAATATTGCTATGGGAAACAATACACTTGCTAATATTACGAACGGAGACTATAATTTAGCTATTGGAAATGACACATTAACGAAGATTAGTTCAGGTTCTAATAATCTTGCGATTGGTTCCAGTTCTAACTCTGGATCATCCAGTTCTAGTAATAATATTAGTATTGGACATTTGTCTGCGCAAAATATTAATGGTTCCACGAATAATGTTATAGGTACGAATTCGGGGATTAATTTAATTGGAAATTATAATTCGGGGTTTGGACATTATACCATTGCTAATTGTAAAGGTGATTATAATGTCGCGGTTGGTTATCAAACTTTAAAAAATAGCCAAACACTTTCTAACGCTACATATAATCATAATGTGTTTGTTGGTTCCTATGATAATGGTGGGGGGACTGGATCTGGCCCTGGAACTGGCGGACAATTACTGTTGGGAAGTAATAATACAGGCATTGGATACAATACACAATTATCATCATCCAATAATTATAATGTTTCGGTCGGCTCATATTCATTGCAAAATAATTCTGGGGCAGGTAATACTGCTATTGGTTATCAATCTAATATTTATAATAGCGGTTCTGATAATGTTTCTGTTGGCAATGGGTCATTAACACACATTAATAGCAGAAGCAATACCCCATTTTTCATAAACCAAGGTTCTAGAAATACAAGTATTGGCGCTTACTCAGGCACCCAACTTTCTGGCGATTTTAATACCACTATTGGATCGTATAGTGAAATCAAATCGGGGTGCAATGAAAGCACTGCTATTGGCTGTTACGCAAAAGCTGATATTAGCAATGCCTTCATTTTAGGTAACCCCGATGATAACTCTCTTAAATACGGTCTTGGCACTTCTATACCCGAATTTAATATGGACATACGAAATTCTGGTCGCAACGTTGATATACATTTAAAATGTGGTTCCACAAACCACTCGGGATTATTACTTACCAGAGATAGTAGTAATAATATCGAGGATGGCGATGTTGCTACAGCATTTTTTATGCGATATAACCCCAGCAGATATGATACTTCACTTGTTGACACTCTTAATATTTCTTTGAACTTTGAAGAACATACATATCTTGGTTTCACCAAAGATAATAACTATCTTCCTGTCGTTACATATTCGAATTTAGGTCGCATTGGGTTCTTGAATACAGAACCCGAATATTCATTTGATGTTAGTTGTGAAAGTAGATTTAAAACGAGTGTTAAACTGGATGGCGTGTTATTTGCTGGGGATGCGAATATAAATTCTTCATTTTATGACCCCACTGGGGTAACAAAATTCTATTTCAAAGATAAAACATTATTTGTTGATGGGTTTGATGTTGAAGGTACTGTTAATTTCAATAGCAATCGCGATACCGCTATTACTAATGAAATTAACTTTAACGTTAAACCGGTTATGACAAAAGGGGTCACCTTATATGGGGGGGATGGGGGGGGAAATTATACACTTGATTTATGGGATGCGGTTAGAACGCGCGCTGGGAAAACGGACGCCAGAATTGACGGGCATCTCAATATTGGTAAAACACTCTCTGAAAATCTACGCATTTATAGTTTAGATGTTGCTGGGGATATTCGCTTTGATGGGTCGGCTGATTTAAATTATCTTGACGTCTCTGATACTGCCAATTTCAATCATAATGTTAATATCAACTCGGGGGTTTGTTCCGTTCATAATATTTGTCAAATGGATATTTCTAATCAAACTTGCACATTTTTACAGGGGTCGTCCTTAAATGTTTCGGGGGAATTTAATGTTACTAATTTAATTGTACCGTTTATTAAAAGCTCTCGTTTTACATCTCCTAATGACAATTCATTTAATAACGTTCTTAATATATATGACACACCCATTGATAACACTGGCATTCTTGACCCTTCTGGGTTCTTTGGGTTCTCATTTGGTGATGTTCATAATAACTATGACCAACTTGTACAAATCAGATCTAAGGATAACGGTTCTGACCCTGCTAATAATCTTGACCGTTTCTATGACGGCAAAAGCAAAAATCAACTTCTCTTTTCCAGCGAAAATAATACCAATAATTCTCAATTATTACTTGGCAGCTTCTGTGATAATGTAGACGCAAATAATAAATCATTCATTATGGCAACAGACTCTTTGTACATTGGCAAAAGTAATCCAAATGACCTTAATATTTATGACTCATCTGCTAATATTATTATTGATACATCGGGCATTGTTACAATTACTGGAAATAATTTAATTAATACAACAAGCGCCGTTTTGGATGTTTCGGGCAATGCTAAAATGAATAATATTCAATGCTTACAAAATATTTCTTCCTATTCTTCTACTGTTACTGGCGATATTAGTTGTGGAAACTTTATTTATGCCAAAAAACTCATTGTTGATAGTATTGTTGACCTTGAAAACGTCGCCATTTCTACCGATTTAAATATTAATGACATTAGCGCTGCTACTATGAAATTATATGATAGATTTGATATTTCCAATTTGCTCTCGATTGAAGTTTCTTCCAATTCTATTACTTTTAATGATGCGAATATTGATATTTTTTCTACATCTCCTTCTTTTCATTTTAATGTTTACCGACCTATGACGATTGTTGATTCTGCGCTAAATGTTTCGGGGGGGTCTATCAACATTAATAATGGTGATATCAACATTTCTGGTTCTATTATTGCAGACAATTTTGAAATTAACTCTAATCTTACTGCCACATATGCTAATATTGATGATATTGATGTTAGCTATATTGATATTACTACCGCAACTATTATTAATTCGGATATTCATAAATTAGACGTTTCCAATATCTTTATTAAAAATTCGGGGGTTTTTGACGCTTCAAATGCTACCGTTTGTAGATTTGGCAATTCTAATCTTTATGGCACGTTTGATGTCAGTGGCACTATTAAATCAAATATATGTGACATATCTACTGGCAACTTTGATATTATTCATTCCACTAACGTTGTTTCAACACACGCTACCTTTGACGATGTCAGTATTAATAATAATCTTGAAGTATCTGCTAATATTACTTGCGATACACTTAATGGTAAAGGCATTATTCCCATTGGTGGTATTATTTTATTTAATGGTTACTCTACGGATATTCCGAATAACTGGCAAATATGTGATGGCACCAACAATACACCCGATTTATCCAATCAATTTGTTTTTGGTTCTGAGACCACTATTACTTACTATGTTAGAGAAAATAGTAACGCTGGTACGGAACCTTATTATATTTTTAGTGATACCTCGGGCGGAACTGCGTTAAATAGTTCTAATCCATTAACACTTATTAAGGGCAATACCTATATATTTATTGCTTCAACTGGTCTTGGTACTACGACTACAAATGGTTTTAATGTTGCGGATGGTTGGAAGTCCAATAATAGTGGGATTGATGTTACATCTACTGGCCAAGGTATTGTTACGGGGGCAAACCCTATTGAAATCAGTTATAAAGCACTCATTAATCCGGGTGAACAACTTGAATTTTCTATTCCGTCCTCCTATACAGGGACATTTCAGTATTACGATAGTGAACTAAACGAACTTGTTGATGGGTTTGATGTCCCTACTAGAATTTATCCATTCAATACTTCTATTTATTATTCTATTGTATATATCAAACGCATTAATTAGTTTGTTTTTTTGTTTTTTGTTCATTTTTTATTAAATTGATTTATTATTTTTATTTCTCGTTCGCTTACCATTTAACGTTTAACGTTTAGAGATTACCCATCTATTATATTATATATATATATATATATATTATGACCACGTCTACATATAATATTGACTTCCTTAAAAAATTAAACACACACAGTAGAGACCGACATATTTCTTTTTATGAACCTACCCACACATATACTATTCTTAATGATTTGGGCTCTAAATATACATCCGTCACTACATTAATACACACCCTATTTGAACAATTTAACGCTGATAATATTATTCGTAAAATGATGCTATCTAAAAAATGGCCCACCAATAAATATTTTGGTATGACCACACAAGAAATCAAAAATGTTTGGGAAATTAACAGAGTTAACGCAGCTAATATGGGGACGCAACTTCATTATCTTATTGAATGTTTTATGAATTTAGGTCAATTCATTTCTAACAATTCTACCAATAACACCCATTCATTTGATTTTGGCTCATATAATTTGGGTCAACTACTTCAATATTATTTTGCTAATCCACAATGTCTTGATTGTTGTAAAAGTATTGATTTCATTGTTGATAATGATTTCAACTATTTTATCAACTTCGCCCAGAAATTTCCCAATCTAATTCCATTTCGCACAGAATGGACTATTTACGAGGAAGATTTAAAATTATCTGGTTCCATTGATATGCTATTTAAAGATGAACACGGCAAATTTCATATTTATGATTGGAAAAGATCCAAGGAAATTGTTAAAACGAAATCGTGGCTTCAATTCTCTACTTCTGATAAAATTAGTCATATTCCTGATACCAACTATTGGCATTATTGTTTGCAACTCAATATATATAAACGCATTCTTAAGAATAAATATGATATTGATATTGAGACTATGTATTTAGTTTGCCTACATCCCGACAACAAAAATCATAATTTTATACTTTTCAAGGTTTCTGACCTACAAGTAGAATTGAATTCGCTATTTTCTGAATAATAATTTAAACATTTAATATACATTAATATACATTTAATATTATCTATGCGTATCTTCCACTTCTTTTATAAAAAAATAATTGACCGTATGTTTAAATATATTCCATCTTTTCTATCTCTTGACTATTCTGTTCTACAATTCATTACTTTTCCTTTTTTATTCGTGTCTTATAAAAATTACTTACATAATCATCTAAAAAATGATAAAGTTGCTAATATTATTTGCTGTGTTTCGCATAATAATAAAAAAATATTAAGTAAAACTGAATATGTTGACCGCTACAAAGTTAAGGTTGAAGAACTATATAGAAAATATAGGTCTTCTATTTCTAATCAATTATCCAATCAGTTAATTCAACCTGAAATTAAACTTGAACTTGAATGTACTGACTTCACCCATTTAAATAATGCATATATTATTGAATATACACCAAAAGGCAACGTTATTATGACATATAACCATACCGATAAAACAATTGAATATTTTTGCGATAATTCCCTAAGTAATGATATTATTCGTACGGTTTTTCAAAAATTTACTATGCAATTTAAGTGTTTTCCTCTTTATTTTGGTTATATTGAAACCAAATGTATTGACAACCACAATAAAAATGATAAAAATGATAAAAATGATAAAAATGATAAAAACAAAATTTCTAAATTTATGCAGAATAAGAACCCCAATGTATTTGCCAGTTTTAAAAAATATAATAATAATAAGGATGGTATTGTCGGTGCTGCTAGTGCTGCTAGTGCTGCCGGTGCTGCTAGTGCTGGTAAGGACGAACCCACAAAAACGAATGAACTCACATTAACTGATTTTTGTACTATTCGCAATTCTGGCAAATTTTATAATTTCACATTTTTAACTTCTAACAATAATAAAGGTAACAATCATAAAGCTAAAAATATCAAGAATGTTAGTTTTTCACAGTTTAAAAATAAAGGTAATCATTGTGTAACATAGAAAATAAAAATATATACGTTTTATATACTTATATTATTATTATGCAAACTACAACAAACTATCACATTGCTGGTGGAGCTTCAACTGACGCTACTTCCACAGAAAATCCAACCACGAATGATACCATGAATGATAATAAAAAAGATTTGGGATTTTCATCTAGAGTTGGGAAATCTTTACAATCAGCATCTGACACTGCTACAAAATCAATTGGTAAAATTAAAGATGTCGCCGAAAAAACAGGCAATATTGCTTCCAAGGTTGCATCGACTGCTGATTATATTAGCGATACTACTAAATCTGCGTATAATGCTGCAGGCACTATGAAAAATATCGCATCTAAAGCTAGAGACGCTGCAACTGGATTTGCTCAAAAGGCAAAAGGCGCCGCTCAAAGTCTTGCTCAAAGTGTTGACGTTCTTGGTGTTTACCCCACTAGTCCCACGACACCTAGTGCGCCAAAAATGCTTCAAGATTTTTCACATAACCAACAAAATAAAAATAAAAATAAACCTAATGTTATGGGTAATTATAATAATTCAAAAACACCTCAACTTGATGTATATGACAAGGAAGATGTTAGTGATAGTGATGATGACAATGTTACATTTGAAAATATTGCCAGTGTTACCCGGAAAGCAGGAGAAAAAGTTTATGACTCGGGTTCTAATCTTCTCATTACCCAATTTACATTGATGCTTGATAAAACGATTGACCTTGTCACTTATTTTAGTCTTGGTTATCGTTCTTTAAATTCGGTTGACAAAGAAGAAATTATCAATAACTTAAAGGGGAAAAGAGATATGCTTATGCAAATCGCATTCGACCCCGTTGGACAACAACTTGTTAAAGATATGTCTTTTGCACTCGCTACTATTATTTCTGAAATTATTGATGCAGCAGGCCCACCATTGTCTATTGCACAACAAAAACTTGCTGACAATATTGGTTCAGGTGTTGATAAAGTGTCAGCCAGAATTATGCAATCTCTTCGAAATATGATACGTATTTTACCTGGCGCTGGTGACGCTTTTATTATTATGGAAAACGTTTTCAAAATTGGTCAAATCGCTACAGAAATGGGGAAAACCGCCGCTAAAACTTCACAGACATTTGCTAACACATACAACGATATTAGAGAGAAAACAATTGACAACCCCATCATTAAAGAACAACTTGATTTCTTTAGTAACTCTACCAAGGAATTTCAACATCTTCGCAATAAAATTGCTGGAAAAATGGGGGATGATATTCCTAATAAAGGTAGCGATGACCCCGATTCACAAATTAAAACGGGCATCAAGAATACTGGGAAAAAATTTGCTAGCGACATTGATGCTACAACGAACCAAATACAAAAACAACAAAAAGAGGATATTCTTGCGCAATCGGTACAAGACCGTAAAGAACGTGATAAAAGGCGCGCCGATTTAAGATCGTCTGGACAATCGCAAAGTGGTGGTAAAAGTAAGGGTAAGGGTAAAGGTAAGGGTAAGGGTAAAAAAGGTAAAATAAAACATTACAATAAATATGTATTCAGAACTAGAAAAAAATGTCATAATGACCGAAAGATAAATAAACTTACTTCCACCAGAAAAAGACTTTGTAATTGATTTAATTGATTTGATTTAATTGATTTAATTTAATTGATTTAATTTAATTGTTTTAATTGTTTTAATTGTTTTAATTGATTTAATTGATTTAATTTAATTGTTTTTAATTTAATCCATTTGATTGATGTAATACCTCGGATACTTTCCACGCACTTATTGATTGAATTACTATTGTTGGATCTTGAACATTCACTAAGGCGACTTTCCCTTTCCACTCACCAAATATGACCCACGTATTATCGTGATCCATATATCTCTCTTGACCTTCTGGAAATATATTCACTCTGTGCTTTTTATTAAAATCAGGTACCACAAATGTCCAACCAATATTTAGTTTGCTTTTAAGTAACACCATTGTCGTTATTATTATATATTAATTATTAATTATTTCATATAACTAATAATTTCAATTTATTGAATATTGGTATTCTTATAGAAAAAATATAGAAAAAAACAGGTAAATCATTTTTATTCTTTTTATTCTTTTTATTCTTTTTATTTATTTTATTTATTTTATTTATTTTATTCATTTAATTCTTGATTATCGCTTCTTTTTCTTCGGCACTCATTTCTTTCCATCTACGCCCGACCTCTTTGGAAATTTCGCCAAATGAAAACTCGGGGTGTTCACTCTTCACTACATCGCGGTACTTCTTGGCGAATACTATATAATTATTTGGTGGGCGCTTCTCCTTCTTTGTTTGCTCCTTTGATGCCTTCTTTTTTTCCTCTTTTTCCTTCTTTGCCTGCTCCACAGCAGCCTTCTTTTTTTCATCTTTCTCCTTCTTTGCCTGCTCCACAGCAGCCTTCTTTTTTTCATCTTTCTCCTTCTTTGCCTGCTCCTTTGCAGCTTCCTTATCCTTCTTTGCCTGCTCCTTTGCAGCTTCCTTATCCTTCTTTGCCTGCTCCT
>Ga0209335_10004662_pt1 | contig 12930 bp, 26 predicted proteins | sample COG_09_FD_184753 | JGI IMG/M metagenome (GOLD analysis project Ga0209335, IMG submission 184753) | Pelagic Microbial community sample from North Sea - COGITO 998_met_09 (SPAdes) (version 2) | ecosystem: Environmental > Aquatic > Marine > Neritic zone/Coastal water | place: Helgoland, sampling...
AAAACAGGTGAACGGTATTTACCTAAGAAGGCTAGAGAGTCTCTAAGCTCTGCTGAGTATGCTCAAACAAGCGCAAAGAAGCGTAAGGATACTAAAGCAGGTAAGCAGCACAGTGCACAGCCTAAGAAGATTGCAAAGAAAACTAAAAAGTATAGAAAGGTATGATGCGCTTTATTGGTGTAACATTTTTATTATTTATACTGTCTTGGCTGACTAAGAAAGAAGAGGAGATTCTAAATGGCAAAAGGTAAAGATCCTAGACTAGAACGAGCAGGAGTCAGTGGTTTTAATAAGCCTAAGAGAACCCCTAAGCATCCTAAAAAATCTCATGTTGTTGTAGCTAAAGAAGGCGACAAAATAAAAACAATCCGTTTTGGTGAGCAGGGAGCCAGCACAGCCGGTAAACCTAAAGCAGGTGAATCTGATCGCATGAAAGCAAAACGTAAATCATTTAAAGCTAGGCACCGTAAAAATATAGCTAAGGGAAAAATGTCTGCGGCTTACTGGGCTAATAAAGAAAAATGGTAAAAATATATAAAGTGTGGCTCTTAAACTGTCAGCTTCTTACCAGTTATGACTAACTATTTAACCACCTTCACATCTAGGCGTTCTGCCTGTACTGCTTTTTGAGATACTTCTAAAACAAAAGATGAGTGCTTATGTAAAAGAGTTGTAATAATTTCAATGTTCTCTTCCATTAGTTCAACGCTGGCTAAGGCTGCTACAATCTCTGAATTGACACGCAAAGTCATAGCTAGTTTTGTTTCCGGTGCAATAAATATTTCTTCCATGTTATAACGCCTGTAGTTCTTTCTGTAAGTATTCATGCAGACCTTCTAACTTTAGGCCAGCCTCGTTTAAGATCTTTTTAACATAGGGTCTATCCGCATCGTTAAAAAGGGACAAGCCCTCCAAAGGTAACTTACTAAGCTCAGTCATTAAGTTACCCTTGGAGTCAAAATAAACCTGAAAGGAAATAAGATTGCCTCTCATATCTCACACACTCCTGCAACACAAGCAAGTGTCTGAGCGCCTTCAGTGTTATCATCTAGCTCTTCAATATCCCACTCCATGTCTTTAGGCATTTCTTTTAAAAGCTTTTGATATGTATCCTTATCTATCTTCTGGTACGGAGCTTGTTTATATACGTGCTCTGCTTCAGGAAGAAAGCTAATGCCGCTGACGCTATCAAAGTTTTCCCAGATCCACTGACACACAGAGTAGAAGTTATCGTCGTTATAGTAACAAGTCATTGAGGGTTTATGCTCGCACCAGTTATCTTGATAGATCTTCCAAAGCTTTAACTGCTCCATAGCACCCATGCTTTCTACTGTTATCGCTTTGTTAGGAGCCTTCTGAGGAAAGCTGAATACCCAGTTAGAGTTATTCATTACATCTTCTTCATGAGGAAAACCCTTGTCAATCATTGCTGTAGCAAGTGGATCTTTCTTATCAGCTCGTACAGTCCTAATATAATACTCACTAAAGCGTGGATGAATACCGCTGGCGCTGTCAGTCAACTGTGAAACAGTTCCTGAAGGCTTAACACAAGTAATAGCAACTGATTGATTAACTCCTAGCTTCTTGGCCCAATCCTTGTTGGTAAGTATTGCAACGTCTCTGAGAGTCTCTAAGAGCCGCCCTAAAGCCTCTTCACCTGTTGACCCATTAGTTAGCTTGCAGTCCATGATGCCTGTCATTGAGACACCTAGAAGAGCTTCTTCCTCTGTGTTCTTCTTCCAGATGTTACGTAGGTAACGGAAGTCAGTCATGGTGGATTGAAGAGTTCCTAAGATTGTAGCAACCCGCACCTTTTCTACAAGGGTATCTTCTGTATCATCTGCTCTAACAATAACTTCTGATAGGTTACAGAACTGATAGGGCCGTAAAATAATTTCGCTGCAAGGATTAGTACCAAACTTATAAGTAGCGTCACGCCTTTCGTTACGTGCTGCTACTTTCTGAGCTGCAATACGGCTGAAGATACCACGTTCACCAGACTTAGAATCATACAGACGCTTCATTTCAGAGGAGTAAGTATCAAAGTCAGGCTTCTCAGAGTACACAGCACTGTTGTTAGCCAATGCACGTTGACCGTTACCCAAGTACCACTCACCGTTCTTAGCGTTAGCCATGCGGTTATCAGTTACGTTACTCAGTGAGATCAGAGCAGAGCGTCTTACACCACCTACAACAACGATGTCAGCAATCTTACATACTAAGTCATGACACTCTAATGACGTTAGCTTGCGACCTGTAGCAACTTTAAACAGATCAACAGTAAAATTAAACAGGTCTGCTAAAGGCTGTGGGCCGCTGGCTCTGCCGCCAAAGGTCTTCAGTCTAGCTCCAGCAGGACGTACCCTAGTCAAGTCACACTTAGGAATCTTACCGGCGTACAGGAGGCTGATAAGCTCTCTGAAGGCACTTGCCCAGCCTACCTTACTGTCAGACACAACAACCGTGGAGTCAGTCTCATGGAAGCTGTCGGCCACCTCTGGTAGTTTGCTTACGTAGTCCCTCTCTACGCTGAAGCCTACTCCTGTACCACACAACAAGATATACATAAGCTCGTCAAAAGAGCGAGGGCTGTCGATAGGGAGGTAAGAGCAGTTAAACCCTGCAACATTGTCACGGTGTAAGGCTGGCCCTGCTGTCATCATGCAACGCATAGAAGGCATTACTTCCTGATCAGCGATGGCATTGAAAAGCTCTTCGGCTTCTGAAGCACCTAGTTGATTACGCTCTACAAAGAAAGAAAGATAACGGTTGACTGTCTCAGCCCACGTTTCTCTGCGTCCTTCCTCATCTAAGTAACGTGCGTATCTACTCTTGTGTATGTATTGTTGGTATTGATCCATTTTTTAAATCCTCTATGTCCTCAAGTTTTTTTATTTCTTCAAGCTTAATACTCTTAAAGTTTTTATGGTCTTTAGTAATCTTTCCTTTGCGTTTCTTATCGTACTTATCTCTACGCTCAGTTTTTCTATCTACATAGTTCTTATCCATTACTCTCTAGAATCCTTAGTAGTCTTTTCTCGTACCACTCTGCTTTCTTTAGATCCTCCGTCCCGTTTTTGTACGGGAACCTCCAGCGGTACTTCATGCTGTTTCCTCTTAAGTAACCTATAAACTCGTCTCTTGTTAGCATGGCTTCTATTCCGTCGATGCACTCAATGTCTCCACTGTTGTAGTGAGCTGGTCTAGAAACATTATCCCACTCTTCGGGAGTAACGTCATTAAGTTTCTTTCTAGTATTCTGTTTCATTCTTCACTTCTCCATTCGTCAGGCAGCGTGTCAACAGTAAACCACCTGAAGCCGTTGTCAGAGGCCCACTCACCGTGAGTACGCTTAGTACCGTCCTTCCTTCTCTTAGCTTGAGGCATAGGAGAGGAAGCGTTAGCAAACAAGAATACCAGTTCAGTTGTACTAGGTAAAGCTTTCTGAATCCAGATATACTTGGTGAACTCTGCGTAATCCCAGAACCTACCCTTAGCCTCAATGATAATCTTCTTCCTACCGATACGCTTTGTAAAGTCGGGATGATAGTTATGTTCTATTACATAAGGAACCTTGCCATCATGGTGTACCCAATCTTGTAGGAGCGTATCATGTAAAGTCTTTTCCCACTTAGAATCATAGCCACTAGGCTTGTCTTTCTCTATAGGTCGTTTTGCTCTAGGTTTTCTTTTCAATGTATAACCCCTTCTCTTTTTATAACTTCCAGCTCTAACAGAACTAATAGTTGTTGGATAACTTCTGTAGGAACCTCAGCAATACTACCATTGCTACCTAAGAAAAAACGAGCAAGCTCTACAATCGTTATCTCTGGTTCTGTGTCTATGTCTGGAAGCGTTGTGATCAAGATCGCTGAGTCCTTCTAACTACTTCTTCAATGTCTTGAGTGGTGATTGAATCTAACGGCATTGTTCTTAGTAGCCTTTTGATAATAGCCCTAGCACCTCTGTATGAGTATGGCATTGAAAAAGCTGTACCATTTTTAAAAGTATATGGATTGTCTTTAGGTATATTTTTGACACTAACCTTAGCAGCTTCTGCGTCTGACAACAAGCTCTTGAGCCACTCTACTGATATTTCTAAAGCTTTCTTGCTAACTCTTTTGGATAGTCTTCTGTTCATCGTAAGGGAATCTCCAGCACATTAGGTTGTGATATTACTCTGGTAAAGTATTTAACGCCGTTAGAATATTTAAAAGCTCTAAGACCACTTCCATTGTTAGAGTCCTTCCAGCACTTAGCTTTGTGAGGGCAGTAGACGCAGCCAGAAGCGAGCCGTAGATTACCTTTCTTACCCTCTGCAATAGGAGGATAACAAATAGAAGGCGGTTCATCTACCTCTAAGCTATCTTTGATATTGCTTATCTTTGTTCTAATGTTCGGCTTGGATAACTGTCCCGGCCTGAACAAGCAGATCTCTCCTGTCTCTTTGTTGATAGCAAAGAAGCCGCCATCCTCTGTACCTTCTGCTTCCTCGTACCCAGCAAGCTGTGCCATGTAACCGAAGGGATCATCGTCAACCAGTGCACCAGAGGAAAACTTTTTAAAAGAGAAGTTAGAGGCTGTCTTAATATCAACTACCTCTCCGTCGATCTTACAGTCCATGTGGCCTTTGATGCCATCAACCTCTACTTCTTTCTGCATGTCAGTAACAGTATGCCCTGACAGCTTGATGAGGAGGATAGCAACAGACTCAAGAAGATGACCATACAAGAACTTAATAAAGGTTGACGGCTGCATACGCTCCTTTGTAAGGTCGGTGTCCTGCATGTCGTACCACACGCGGCGCAGCGGCCTTCCTACATTAGACATACGTACTGTCTTAGACTGTAGGTGAGGGGTTGACCAGCCTTCAAGAGCTTCTCTTACGTTAACAAGAAACTCTTCCATTAGTTCTTCAGGTATGTCCACTCCCTTGTCGCTGTTGAGGCCGTCAAGTACAGTGTATATGTCATGGATTAGTGTGTCTAAGTTTTTCATTTGCGATGCCTTACGAATCTACACTTGCGTGTGAGGGAGTTATAGTGGAGGTACTGTACGTTAAGTTCTTTTTGAAGCGGAGTCTTTGATGCCAGCCTACCGTCCTTGTAAGACTTAACATCTATCAGCGTTACTTTTCCTTGTGGGTCTAAGGCAACAATGTCGATAGGGCCTGTACAACCACAATTCTTGAATACGTGATACCCGTTGTCCCATAACCAAGTGATAGCGTAGTGTTCTGCCATATCGCCTAATCTGTTAGGCTCATGCTTAGGTTTATCGTTTGTTATTTTAGTTGGTTTCATTAGAGATGTTCTCCTTATACATTTTATGACGCATAATTTTTGACCTACCTTCTTTGTCTCCATTACAAAAGATGCTTCCATTTTCTTTCAATCTAGCAAAGCTGCCTCTTATAACATCCTTTCGCCACTCTGTAAGATGCTCATACTTATCATTTATTTTTTTCTGTATTGTCCCTTCAGCTCCTGCTTCTTTTATATCCTTTAGGATCATATCGTATATATCTTTTTTCATCTTTTCAAAGTCAGGTTTATTATTATCTTCAGTTAAAATAAATCTTTCTAGAAAATCTTTTATCCCTTTGGCTACATAATGTTTAGGAGGTCGGCCTCTAGTCTGTCGCGCCCATCTTCCTGTTGTATAATAATAAGAATAAGCGCCTTTTTTACAGTATATCCAGAGCATACTGGCCCCTTCCATATACTCAAAATCTATATCTTGTTCTTCAAGATAAGCCATAACATCTTCAACGCTCTCGTTTGTAGTGTGTCTGAATTTTGCTTCTCCCTTTGAGTTGGTTCTGCTGTAACTCCAGTCGTACTCGGTAGTGTGTTCCATCAGAAGTATTTCCTTTATGTTTACTGATTATTTTTTATAATTTCTTTGGCGCAGTAATAACAAACATTATCAATGTCTCCAAACTCTGTCTCACTAGAATGTCTCCAGTGGTTAGTCACAGAGCAAGAATGGCTGCCTATACTAACAGTAAAAGGTGGGCTGTCTTCAAAATAATGCTCCTCCCACTCTTCCCATTTATCAGAAGGGTCTGAAGGTACGTATTTGTTTAATTTCAAATCGTATTTTATTGGGAGGTATTGCTCTACTTCTTCACAAAAACATAATCTATCTTTATTAGTGTGTTTCACTCCAGTTATCTCCTACTTTATATTCCCCATCAAGAGGACATTTAAGTTTAAGAACCTTACCGGCTTCAATGATTGCCTCAACACCAAGCTTACCTACTGTATCAGCTAAGTCTTCTCTTACTTCTATCTGCCATTCATCATGTACGTTAGCTACAAAGTGTGCATCTAAGTCTTTGATCTTGTCATTTAATAGAACAACTGCTTGCTTCATGACGATAGCACCAGCACCCTGTAACAAAGTATTAAGTGCTGAGTGCTCGCTGCGGATAGGAATCTTCCTACCATCTAGCCCTTTGAGGTAGCTTCTTTCTGTCGCTGTTCTTGCAACTTTATTTCTAAGAGTTGCGAATGATGGTAGATTATCGAAGAATGATTTTCTAAGTTTTTCACCAGTCCTCTTACCTCCTCCAGCCACGCTTCCGAGCTTTTCATCTCCTGCTCCGTAGAGCAGTGCGTATATGAAAGTCTTAGCCTGATTTCTTGATTCAAGTCCTGCAAGTTTTTGATTAGCGGTGTGTATGTCTCCGTTAAGGATTTCATTTGTGTACTCCTTATCATCCATATAATGAGCAAGCATTCGTAGCTCTAGACCAGACGCATCAATGCCTACCAGTTTGTATCCCTTGGGTACAGTCCAACAAGACCGACACTCTGCTCCGTACTTAGAACCTAAGTTAGGAACCTGTGCCATGTTAGGAGACTTGTGAGACATGCGACCTGTAATAGTACCGTTAGGTATTACAAAAGCATGTACCCTGCTATCGTCCTCTACCTTCTCTAGCCAAGACTTAATCTGACCTTCTCTCTTCTGAAGCAGAAAGAACTCTTTGATTAGCTCTGCTTGAGGTATGCCCTGTATCTTACTGAGAGTTTTCTCGTTAACAACTGGTCTGCCGTGAACAGTTAACTCAGTAGGCTTCCACCCAAAGTCTTGAAGGTACTCTCCAATCTGCTTACGAGATCCAATGTTAAGCTCGATACATGTTGTCCTAGTAATATGTAACGGAACTTCATGATTCTTCTCAGCGAACAGCTCATGCTCTTCTTCTGTTAAACGGACACCTGAGATAGCATCCGCTGCTTCATCATCAAAGTGTCTGAGGTTGTAGGCTTCTTCTTTATCTGCAATTTTAGAGATAGCACCAGCCATAGTATAGCGAGGATATAACTTTTGTTTTATTATCTTAGGAAGAAACACTTCCTTAGTCTCTGCTTCTACTACTTGCATACGCTCACGTATCTCGGCTAACAGAAGCTCTGCTTTCATGCCATCAAAGTAAAAGCCATGAGCTTCTTGCTGCTTCATTATATCAGCTACCTTATGTTCAAGGTTGACTGACACAGGGGAGAAGCCTCTGCTCAATTCTTTAAGGGCGTAGTAAACCTGAGTGTTTAGCTCTACGTCTCGTATACAATAGTCTAGCATCTCTGCTGAGTAAGCCTCAAACTCTTTGAAGTCACCCTTCTTAAAACCTAGAGTATGTCCCCATTGATTGAGGCTGTGGCCCCCTTCTTTAACTGGGTTGAATAGTCTAGATAAAACAAGAGTGTCTATTATCTGCTTGTCGGCAGCAAAGTTAGGCTGGTTCATTAACCTGCGTACAACAGGTATATCAAAGCCTATTACATTGTGACCTACAAGAGAGTCAGCAGAGTCAAGCAAGGCATACCCCTCATCCAACTGGTTAGGGCCATAACTGTATATCGTTTTAGAATCTACATCTTGAGCCACGATGCACCATATCTTGGTAGCATCAAGACCATCCGTCTCAATATCAAATACAAGTCTGCTCATTATTCAAATCCTAATACGACTTCTTCTTCACTGTTATTAGTGATGTCATCTGTCTCGATCTCTGCCAGCCTACCAGTCTCATTATCATAGAGCAAGTGGGTAGCTAATCCAACGTCACCAGTGTATCTAGACTTTAGAATCCTGACCCGTGTGGTAGAGGCTTCAACATTATCTGTTGATTGCTGGTTGCGTTCAAGACTTAGTACACAGTCAGACAACTGAGCGATACTCTGAGATCCTCTGAGGTGGCTAAGGCCAGTCTCAATACCGTTCTCATGTCCCTTGTTGCCATCAATCCTACGTAGATGTGATACAAGAATGATGCCAGCTCCTGTCTCCTCTACTAACGTCCTCAGTCTGTGCATGATAGCATCAATAGAACGGCGCTCATCTCCTTCAATACTGGTTGATACAAGCATGTGAAGGTGGTCAACGATTACCCACTTACATTCACAACCTACAATCATAAAGCGTAGCTTGCTGAATATAGAATCAATGTCGTTAGCACCATGATGAGCATGTACCCATACCCTGTTTCTGTTCTCGCCATCATATAGGACATCAAAGAACTGATCTAACTCTTCGTTAGTAAACTGCTCTCGTATTCTATCGATGTGTAACTTTGCGTTAGCTTCTATAGATAAGATACCATCAATGGTTCTTCTCCAGTCTTCTTCTAACGCAATTACTCCTACGTTATCTGAAGTCTGCTTGATGAGCCAGTGCTCTAGCTCGCGGGTTACACTAGACTTACCTAAGCCTGTACCGCCGGTCAAAGTGATAAGCTCACCCTGCCTCAGACCCTCTAGCTTCTCGTTCAATCCTTGCCAAGGGTAAGGTACTGACTCTCTCTTCTCTCTGTTCTTATACTTGTCACGGTTCTCTGAGACATTCATCACACCTGAAGGCGTATAAGTCTTAGCATCCCAGAAGCATCTAACAAAGCCTGTATGCAGGTTAGCTCGTAGCATGTCGTTAGGATCTTTGTATCCCTCTGGCATGGTAAGTATCTTAGCCTTACTAGGCTTCAGTAAGCGAGCAACTCTACGTGCTGCCTCCTTCCCTGCCTTGTCACTATCAAAAGCAATGACCACATTCTCAAAGCTTTCAAGGTACTCAAGGTTGTCTTTAACATCTCGTTCAGCAGTAGACGCTGACTTAATACTAACTACGGGCCACTTAGATCCAAGCAGTTCATACGCTGCCATCGCATCACACTCACCCTCAGTGATCGTTATGTACTTGCCGCCGTCTTTAAATAAGTTCTGACCGAATAGTCCTGCCTTATTTCCTACACCTGCCCACGCAAAGCTCTTGTTCTGAGCGAACCTAGTCTTACGTGCTATGACTTCGTTGTCTGCGTAGTAGGGGTAGATGTGTTTGTATATTTCTCCGTGTTGATCAAAGGTTACTTTAACTCCGAACTTCTTAGCTGTCTCTAATGATATGTCTCTATCTTTAAGGGCAGCATATTGTCCTTCGTCTGCAAAATAAATAGGCTCGTTGTTGCTGTTCACTACTTCCATTGTTGGTCTTCCTTGCGGATTGTTGTGCTGTTTGGTGTATCCTGTGCAAGAAAAACAGTAAGCACTCCCATCATCATTGATAGAGAGTGCGTCACTGCTTCCGCATTCAGGACATGGTAGGTGTGATTGAACAATCGTCATCCTTTAGTCCTCGGTTGTTGTACTTTCCTCTTCAGTTACTAAGGCTTCTGGGTCTAAGTTATCTTGCACCAGCTGATTGTAAGTCTTAGCGGCTGCATTAAGAACGTCGATCCTTTTAGTCAAGCTCTGAATCTCAGCCTGTACTTCAGCAAGATAGTTGAATGCTACTTTAGCAGTATCATTCAGCTTTTCTGCATCGTACAAACCCTCGTCTGTTTTGTATGTAAATTGAGTCATATTAAAATGCTACCTCTTCTTCTGTGAATGGTGTTGCTGCACCGCCTGTCTCAACTAAGGACAGAACTTGAACAGCGTTTACGATAGGCCGCTTATACTTTCCTTTAGCATAAGGCATAGCCGACCACTGTACCGCAACCCTAGAACCGTTACCAATCATATCTTCAAAGCGGTTCTTATCAGCATCTACTACAATAGGCGCAGAGTTTTCTGTACCGTTGTAGTTCAGATGATACTTGTAGAAAGTAATAACATTATCTTCCGTGTAGTTATTCTTTCCAGCAGGGCGTAACCCTACATTAAAGCCAGCGCGTTGAAACTTTTCAAAGACTTCATCGCTTACAGCAAGATTGATTTCCCATCCGAACTTACCTGACCCAGCTTGTTGCTTCTCAGCATAGTCAGCCACAGGTTTACCAAGGTGTGCGTAGTAAGATACACCTTCAATGATCTGGGGGATTCCATCAATAGTTTTCATAGGTCGTTTCCTTATTAGTAGTTTGGTTATCTAGTTTACCACGGTTCAACTTAGTTACTCTCCTTTCTCAGTTATGAATTTATTGTACAGCTCATAAGCATCTTCGGAAATGCCATCACCAAAGCTTATCACATACGTACCGTCTTCTTCAATAGTGTGTAGCTTAGTCAATATTTTATCAGAGTACAAGAGCCATTCGTGTTTTAATTTAAAATCAAAAAAGTCTTTCTTGGATACTCTTATTGTGCCACCCATTACCAGTCTCCTAAGTATTCAATGAAGTCAGGGATCATGTTGATGATGTCATCAGTGCTACAAGAAAGGTCGCCGTCTATGCCCATGAGTGTGGATGAAACAAACTCAATAAACTTTTGTTTCATCTCGTCACTGGGGGTACGTGTGCCTAAGCTCATAACAAAAGCGTATGCCCATGCGTCATCTACTGATGAATAGAAGTCTGCCATCCCTTCAATCCAACCTTCCTCGTCTGCTGTCATACACCTTCTCCTGTAAGATCTCCCGTAAGTATAGCATCATCACCCCAACAATAGATAGTCACGTTCTCACCTCTATCATCTGTTATCGTAATGTCCCAAGTGTCTCTAGACTGGTTCTCATCTGCGAGTGATCTCTTGATATTAATTTTAACAGTATCGTGTACAAAAATCCTAGTGCCTATTGACATAATTCTCTCCAAGAATACTCAATTTGTGGGGTGTTGTCTAACTCTTTTTTAATCCTATTTGCTATGTGCTGACACTCATACTGTGCATCAGGACTAGATCTTAACTTAACTACCCTAGCAAATGCAACCAGTGATCCTGTCCATATCCACTCAGTCATCATAGACTGCGGTAGAATCATACGAGCCTGTTCAGGGGCTACACCAGAAGCAATCATGTTATCGTAGATAGTCTTACAGGTTTCCATGAGGCCCCAATACTTTGTATCCCAACGCTCCTCATCTATCCCTGTAAATGTTTCTAATAATGAACCTTGTTTCTTATCTGGCGCACGTTTCCTCCAAGCTTCAGGTGCATGAAACTCTGGCTCGCTATCTACATACCTACGACTCGTCTCGTTCCAAACCATGCCCACCTGATGCTTAACCAACTGCCTTGCGACAAATACGGGAGCCTTAATCCTGAACTGTGCCTGAACGTGTCCAAATGGAGTCCAGTGGTCGTGTGCTGCTAGGTATCTAATTAACTTCTGGTCTGACTCCTTAACTTTAGATGCTATCTTATCAAAGGAAACTCTGGCACTGTTTACAACAGTCAAGTCCCCGCCCATCAAATCAATCAATTCTACTTTCATTGCTCTTCCTTTAATATTTAATTTTACATGTCTATACCATTGTCGCTTATAGGATTATACAATTCTCTATACTCCTCCTCACTCGAAAGATTACAAAAACGAATAACGTGTTCTTCTATTTCTTTTAATACAGCAACAAGATCTTTAACGAGCACCTCGCACCACGGTATATCGTCAATCATACAGATCCTCACTGCCTCTGCCTCATAAAAAAATGTAGTCCCTTCAATGTACATTGCACCCCCGTCACCATCTGAGTACACGCAACAAACAGTTCTATTTTTTTCATCTACATTAATCTTATAATCAGAGCCTTGATTACATTCTATCCAGTCTATAAACTGTCCAGCAGACAAGCCAATATCATCCGCTGCTTCTCTGACACTTTTGTTCATCATCATTTGACTATTAGTTAACGAGTTCATAATGTCACCCATACATAAAGAAATAATAAAAATATAACGGCAGATGTTTTAATATAAGTTCTTTCGTTCTCACTTAACTCACCCTCCGTCATGTCTTCCCAAACCCCTTTAATTAAAGAGGTCAATCTGGCTAAGATGTTTCTGCCTTTGTCCCGCAATAAACGCATGTGATTCTCCTTCAGGTAGTATGTATTTTAAAACAGTTTCAAAGCATTCAACTCTCCACTCATCGTTCATAAGCTCTGCTTGGTGGTCATCATTGTCAGGATCATGGCCCTGAATTATCTCCAGTAGAATAACGTAAGTCTGCTTAATGTACTCTGTTCCTATTCCTTCTACTGTGTCCCAGTCTATATCAAATTTCATTTTCAGTTTCCTTTTTAGGCATTATCCCATTGCAGTTGATCGCTCATGTCCTGCATAATTTCCCCAAAATCATAGAGAGAAAGCTCTATGTGTTTAAAAGGCTCTACCATTTCAATTCTAACTGCGTATTTACCTCCTATTCTTTCAGAGTCTATACCTTGTATAGAAAGCAGACCCCCTTCTCCATCCGTGATAAGAAAACTTGATAGGCTGTCCTTCTCTTTAGGGCTGGCCCAGTATCTTAGTCCATAACCTGCTGTTCTCCACTGGTTTAAAGACAATTTAGTTATTCTAGTTATTGCCACAGCTTCTTCAATATTCATGCGTTCACAAACTCCTGTCTAATAGTTAACTCAACACAGACTTCACCATCAGGGTGATGTTCGTATGTTTCAATTAATTTATCTCTTAAGGTTATCATTTGCTGAAGCTGAATATTCTCACCCAGCTCATCTTCGTAATCTCTATAGGCAGTAAT